>Ga0209187_1001951_pt1 | contig 21396 bp, 12 predicted proteins | sample BantaG_FD_187430 | JGI IMG/M metagenome (GOLD analysis project Ga0209187, IMG submission 187430) | Marine algal microbial communities from Bantry Bay, Ireland - BantryBay_4 metaG (SPAdes) (version 2) | ecosystem: Host-associated > Algae > Red algae > Unclassified | place: Bantry Bay, Ireland...
GTGAATGACATGATGCCACCGATGATTTCTTGTCCAGATGATATTGATATTACATTAGGGGTAGATCAAGATTGTGAAGGTGGCGTAGAACTTACTTTACCGCTTCCTACTATGCTGGACGATAACTGTTCTTATCCGGTAGTGACACAGGTACAACCCGCTATTCCAGCCGAACGGTTCATAACTTATTCTTACGATCCAGATTATCAGGATTATATCGCTGATGATAAAGTAGTGATCTTTACTGGTCTTGCTGCGAATGCGGTAGGAACTTCCGTAGACCTTTCTGTAAAAATAGAAGGAGAAGCCGATAATCCTGAAGCGTACTATACCGTACGTGGCGAAGATGGAACCATCCTTGGAACCACCGAAGTAGGACAACCTAATGTATCAGTTCTGGTAGCTGGAGATTGTACTGCGAATCCACCAATCCTACCACTTATTGCTACCCAAATAGAAATTCCAACGGCTTTATACAATAGTTATACAGGCGATGGTGCACTCGAATTGACTCTGGTGGCCAATCGTAATTTTGCCGCACCTGCACCGGGTATGACCGGCGATGGAATCAATCCAGTTTGTACTATTTTTGCTAACGGAACACCGGATGGTCAGAACGATGGTAGAAGTATGTTATCGGTACAACTGGATGTAGAAAAAGCAACACCTTATTATTTTACTATTGGAGCGACTACGATTCCGCCTACCACGATGCAACAACCAGCTATCGCGCCAACCATCAACTTTGAGGCTGGAGTAACAGAAGTATTTTACGTAGTAAATGATATTGCAGGAAATACAGATTCTTGTTCATTTATCGTGACCATTGAAGACAGTGTGCCTCCGGTAGCGATTTGTGAAACAACTACTATACTGGTAAGTCCTACTGGATTATCAGATTACGAGCTACAACCTTCCGAAGTTGATAATGGTAGTTTTGATAACTGTGAAATTGTAGAATATACCGTATTCCCAAATATTTTTTCCTGTGATCAAGCGGGACAAACCTTTCAGGTAACCCTTACGGTGAAGGACATAATGGGTAACGAAGATTCTTGTATCGCAAATGTCGCAGTCGAAATTGATGCTTCTCGACCAAGTTTTAGTATTGAATTTTGTGGAGATGATGATCTATCACTATTCGCTAATCCTCCTTTCGATCCGGCGGGTGGCGCGAGTTATACTTACCAGTGGTCTGGACCTAATATGTTTAGTTCTACGGATGCAGACCCGGTAATCCCTGGAGCTACTTCTGCCGATTCAGGTGTCTATTCTGTCACCGTTACGGGAACTACCGGATGTATCTCCGTCGGAACTGTAGCTGTTGAAGTAAACGATGCACCAGATATGCCAGTGATTATGGCCAACGCCGCGGAGGTTTGTGAAAATGAAAATATTGTATTAACCACTCAAACGGTTTCAGGCTCGAACGTCGCTTACGACTGGTACGCTGGAATCTTTCCCGGTGGTACTTTTATAACTAGTACGGATACTCCTTCTTACACGGTTAATCCACCTCAGGTAACAAATACTTTCTTTGTGATTGTTAGAGTAGATGGATGTACTTCGGATGCTTCTGAATCTGTACTGATCACCGCTAATCCTATTCCTTCGGCAGAGGTAAATGATGCGATGCTGCAAGTTTGTGCAGGAGAAATGGTGAGCCTCGGTTCACCAACGACGGGAAGCGGTTTTACCTATCAATGGATGGGACCAAACGGTTATTCTTCTACAGAACAAAATCCGACAGACTTTACCGTTGGAGTTGGAATGTCCGGAAGCTATACATTAGTAGTTACTGCTAATGGTTGTAGCTCTGATCCGGCAACCACCAATTTACGGGTAAATCCTACGCCAACTACGCCTGCACTTTCGGTTGACAACGCGACGGTCTGTGCGGGAGGAATGGTTTCATTTACAACCAATATTATGGATGGTAGCCTATACACCTGGACATTGCCTGATATGACCACGGTAACCACCACAACCAACACATTAGAATTAGATAATCTGATGATGACGGACGGAGGTAGTTACACCGTGATGGTGAGTTATGCTGACTGTGAGAGCGAAATATCTACTCCAGTATCTATTTTTGTAGAAGCATTACCAGTCACGATGGCATCCAACAACGGACCCAGTTGTGGTGGTGAAGATATACAACTTTCTGCTACAGATGTAAATAATGCTACTTACGAATGGCGTGGACCGAATAATGAATTTATTTCTAATAATCAAAATCCAATAATCGACGCTATGGCGGGAACCTACACGGTAATCGTTACCTCGCCTAGTGGATGTCAAAGTAGTACAACTACAGAAGTAGCAATTAGTACAATTCCTGCGATTGTTAATATTAATAACAATGGAATGGAATGTGTAACGGGAGCAGATGATATTCTACTGACCGCTGCGGTTTCTCCTGCCGGAGGTACTTATACGTACCAGTGGACAGGACCTAATGGCTTCGCTTCCGCTGATGCAACGGCTATTGTTCCAAACGCCACAGCTGCGAATAATGGTTCCTATACTTTGATTGTCACTAATAGTGACGCTTGTGTATCTGATGCCATGACTACGGTAATAGATGTGCAGGATGCACCTGCTACGCCAACCATTTTTGGAAACCTGACTATCTGTGAAGGAGAAGCTTTAACGCTAACTACCGAAGGTATTACTGGTACGATGGTAGAATATAACTGGCAAACGCCTAACGGATTGGTTACTACACCAGTTCCTTCGCTCAACATATTTCCGGCAACTGCCGCTAATAGTGGAGCGTATAGTTTAACCGTGACGATGGATGGATGTACTTCCAACGCTTCCGGTATCAGTCAGGTAAATGTGATTGAACAACCCGCTACGCCTGCAATTGTTGGGGCCGCTGCTGCTTGCGCAGGAACCTCTATACAATTATCTACCGAACCAATTACAGGAGCTACTTACGAATGGACGGGACCAGGAGGTTTTGATCCAGGTAATGTGCACAATCCAGTAATTTTTAATGCATCTGATCTAAACGAAGGTTCTTATACTGTAAGAATAATTATTGGTGACTGTGCTTCGGAAGTATCTGATCCATTTAGTATCATTATCAATGAATCTCCGGAACCACCCATAATTTTTGGAGACGGACCAATATGTATTAGTGAAGAAAATGCAGAAGCTGTATTCTCCATTGTACCTTCTTCCGCTACGGCGGGTGCGACCTATACCTGGTTTGAAGTTGGGACCAACCAACAAGTTTTTGGACCGACAAATGCGCTTACCTTCACCATGCGTGATTTTACTGGGTATACCGATGGAACTTACGAGTTTTACGCAGTTGCTACGGCGAGTGGTTGTAGCTCCCTAAATTCTGCTCCGGTAAGTTTTGTCTTTAATACCATTCCTGAAAACAATGCTTTTGCAGGAACAGATATTGCGGTGTGTGGCGGATCGTCCGTTAATCTGGACGCGGTCATGCCAACGATCGGTACGGGTGTCTGGACACAAACGAATGGCGCTCCGGTAACCATTGTCAATCCGGATATGCCAAACACGGTCATCAACGGCTTGGCGGAAGATCAATCTTATACTTTAGTCTGGACTTTGTCTAACGGAGTTTGTGGAGATTATTCTTCGGACGAAGTGCAAGTAACGGTAGATGTTGCGGATGGAGTTGCTGAAGCAGGTGACAATATTGAATCTTGTGAACCTGATAATATTCTTTTGAATGCAGTAACCGCCAGTTCTGGAAATCAGGGAACCTGGACACAATCACCTGAACAAGCAAGTCAGGGAATAACTTTTGCGGATTCTGCGAATCCTAATACCGCTATTCTTGGATTAGATAATGGAACAACGTATAACTTTACCTGGACACTGAGCAACGCTGGTTGTGGAGACTTCTCGAATGACCTGGTAGTTGTAGAAATTCTACCGAGTGCAGAAACGGCTTTTGCCGGAAACGATGACCAGAGTTGTGGAGATGGAATCATTGAATTAGACGCCGCTCCAATAAATGGAAATACGGGTCTATGGACGACCAATGATCCGAATATTACCATCGTTTCGCCTACCAATGCTTCGACCATTGTAAACGGAGTAACACCGGGTGCCTACACCTTTACCTGGACCGTTGATGCCGGTATTTGTGGGACCAGTTCGGACGAAGTAGTAATTACCTACGGTATTGCACCGGAAGCAGAGGCCGATCAGGCGATCACAGAATTCGGTCAATCCGTTTCTATTCGCGTGGTAGCCAATGATATTGCTCCGGATGATATAATTCTAACAATTGAAGAAAATCCTACCAACGGAACCGTTACGATTTCTAACGACGGAACCGTAGAATACACTCCTGATCCAGCCTTCGCAGGAGAAGACGAGTTTGTTTATATGATTTGTAGTGAAGACTGTCCGGATGAATGTTCGGAAGCCATCGTTACCGTAATTGTGGGAGCGAATGCCCCTTGTAACGTACCGACCATTATTACGCCAAACGGTGATAATACAAACGATGACTTTATTATACCTTGTTTGGCAACGGAAGATTATCCGGATAACCAGGTAATTATCTATAATCAGTGGGGAGATGAAGTATACCGTTCTAAAAATTATCAAAATGACTGGAGTGGAACCTACAACGGAGAGAATTTACCCGTAGGTACTTATTTCTGGCTGGTAGATTTTAACAAGGGAGAAAAGCCTTCTGCCGGATTCCTGGTGATTGAAAGATAAATTTCACTGCTATCTTGCTTCCTTTTACTGCGTTAAAAAGCGCGGTAGAAGAAAAGCAAATAGCCAGTAACAAACGGACAAAAGCATTTAAAAAATAAAATATAATACAATGAAAAAAATATTATTTATTCTATCGTTAATATTTGTTGCAGTGCTTGGCTACGGTCAGCAGGAGCGGCAGTACACGCAGTTTATGTATAATAAACTAAGTTTTAATCCCGGTTATGCGGGCAGTTTTGATGCCGCCTCCTTGACCGGTATTTACCGTAATCAGTGGATTGGTTTAGACGGTGCACCAAAATCCGTAACGGTGAGTTTTGATACCCCGTTAAAAGACAAGCGGGTAGGAGTTGGACTCAATTTACACACGAATAAAATTGGAATTACCAATACCGTTACCGTCGATGGGTCTTATGCCTACCGTATCAAGATGGGTGCCGGAACGCTCGGAATTGGTATTCAGGCATCGATCCGGTATCTTCGTAATAACTACGCAGATTCTCGTTTAGTTGCGACGCAGGATATTGGTACCGACGGTGGAATACCTACCGATGCGACTAGTAAGTACGTTCCTAATTTTGGAGCCGGATTATTCTACTCTACCGAGAAGTTTTATGCTGGTCTTTCAGCACCGAGATTATTAAGTAATAATATTGATTTTAGTAGTCTTAATCCAAAAGCGGGAAAAGAATCTCAGCACATTTACGCAATGACGGGAGTCTTGCTAAAGATGAGTGAAAAGATCCAGTTGCAACCTCAGGTTTTATTTAAGTTTGTTTCGAATGCACCACTAGATGCTGATTTGAATTTAAATTTGATTTTTGATAAACGATTTACCGTTGGGGCTTCGTATCGATTAGGAGGTGATGACGATAGTGCGGGAGAATCAATTGATTTACTTGCTTCTGCTTATTTGACGCAAAGTCTGATGCTTGGTTTCTCTTATGATATGACGATGAGTGGATTAAAGCAAGCCAATAGTGGAAGTATCGAAGCGATTGTAAGATATAATTTTGGTGGAATGCCGGAAGATATCATCAATCCTAGATTCTTCTAAAACGGTAACGAATAAGACCGCAAAGGCACAGAGACACAAAGAAATTGCGTTTTTTCCTTCAGAAAAACCCTTTGTGGCTTAGTAGTCTTTCCAGTTAATACTGTCGGTTAATTTGGCGAATTTTGAGACTGCACTTCGTTAAAAATACTCGCCATAGCTAGGCTATGTCTGCGTTTTTTGCCTCGTTCAGTCCCAAAATTCATCCAAATTCTACCAGACGCTATTAACTGGAAGGACTACTTAGGATCATTAAAAGAATAACTTATAACATTTGGCAATTTATTTTCTTTTACCAAGGTTCAAAGTATAAATTTTATACGAAAATAATAATTGCCAGCGTTTGGTAAACGACTGAAAAGCCACGAGTTATGCTTATTTTGCATAGCTCGTGGCTTCGATATTCATACGCGTTCAAGTGAAGCTAATAGCTCCTTTTAAACCTTCTACCCATTTATCAGTCTAACTAAAATACACGATCAACACACCGGGAACAATAAAATAAAAATGAAAAAATCACTTATCCTTTTCCTATGCTTTTTCGCAAGTCTTTCCTGCGTTTTTGCCCAACAAAGTTCTAAATCCAAAGCAGCTAAAAAACTCTACGAAAAAGGTAATAAGATACAACTTATCAATGCCGGGTCTATCAATTCTCCAGACCTGGAATTTTCTCCCACTTTTTATCAGAATGGAATCGTTTACGCGACCTCCCGTAAGACAGATCAGGCGGGTGGCAAAAACTATTTTGAATTGTTTTACGCAGACCGGGACGAAAAAGGATTACCCATCAAATCAGAAGATTTCTTTTTGAGAATTGACGGGCAGGCACACGAAGGCCCCGTGACTTTTAGTCGAGATGGTCAGCAAATTTATTTTACCCGTAAAAAACCAAAGGAGGGCGCCAAAGGCAGTAGTCTGAAAATATACGAGGCTACTCGAACCAATAACGACTGGAACTCCGTCAAAGAACTTTCCTTTAATTCTGATGCATACTCTAATTTTCATCCCAGTATTTCTACGGACGGACAACGACTGTACTTCGCTTCCGATATGCCGGGAGGTATGGGCGGTACAGATATCTGGATGGTAGAAAAAAGAGGAATCACCTGGTCTAAACCCGTTAATCTGGGACCAGAAGTCAACACCCCCAAAAACGAAGTATATCCGTTTATTCACAATAGTGGAAATTTATTCTTTTCCAGTAATGGATTTAATGGAGCTGGAGGACTGGATATTTATATGGTCAATTTTGACGAAGGACCTTCGGGAATGGTGGTTAATCTAGGGGAACCATTCAACACCGAAGCGGACGATCTGGGATTGATTTTGAATCCGGAAGGGATCAAAGGCTTCTTTACTTCTTCCCGTAATTCGGGCAAAGGGAACGACGATATCTATATGTTTGAAGCACCCGAAGGAATTTGGGGCAAAACCGTTCCAGGAATGTTACCAGCCGGAATTTCTATGACCGAAAAAGGAACAGACAATCCGATTGAAGGAGCCGAAATTAGAATTTTTGAAAAAACAGCTGATGGTTATTTTGACAATCGGGCAGAATTATACGAAGGGGTTTTATCTCCTGTAAAGGAAAAAAAAGGGACTTATATTTTCAAGATGGTCCCTAAGGCGTCGAGTGCTTTTGGTGCAGCAGACGGGCGTTCGGATGAAATGGGAGAAACGAGTTACCAGTTTTTTGGGGAAAGAGAATATGTATTATTTATCAGCAAGCCGGGCTACGTAAGTCAGGAAATTGCTTACTCGACTATTGGCTATAAAAAATCAATTCCGATAAAAGTTAGTCTTGAAAAAATAGCTTGTTCTACGATCACTGGAACAATCCGTGATGAAGCAACAGAATCGCCGATTGCCGATGCAATGGTGTATATCCGAAACGAAAGCGATGGTCTGGAAGCGGTTATCCAGGCCGATGGTGCCGGAAATTATACGTACTGTATAATGACCAACACCGATTATTTCTACCGGGGAATCCATCCAGATTTTAGTGGCGTAGCGGAAACTTTAACGCCCGCCGAAACAGCTGCGGCTCCGACGGATTTGTTGCTGGTTTCGAGTAAGAAAAATCATTACGGAGGCGTTCCGATGGAAGTAGGTACTGTAATCAGAATTCAAAATATTAACTATGATTTTAGCAAATCCGGAGTCCGTAGAGGTGTCGTGGCAGAACTGGATGAAATTTTAAATATGCTTTCGCAAAATCCAACTATGAAAATCGAGTTAAGTGCGCACACGGATTCGCGGGGATCAAATCGCTACAACGAGCGACTGTCTAACCAACGCGCAGTTTCGGCTAAGCAATATCTGGTGGTGAGAGGAATTGCGACTAATCGAATTACCGCCGTCGGAAACGGAGAAAATCAACTGCTAAATGGTTGTAAAGATGGGGTAAAATGTAGCGAAGCACAACACGCAGGAAATCGTCGCTTGGAAATTAAGGTGGTGGAGCAGTAATTGGCTGACATTGATAGGGTAGAAAAAACTCCTATTATTTAGTAGAACCACTCTTTAATTTATCCGATTTATATCGCAAAAAAATCCGAACCCGGATAGAAGCAACCACTGCTTTTATCCGGGTTTTTGGTTTTTCAAGAAAAAAAATTTGTGCCTTTGTGGCAATTATATTTTTACCCTTTGCAAAAAAAATGCAACCCTTTTAGTAATTTCAGGTCTTTATACTTGAACACTCATAAGAACGGAATTGGAATACCAGAAAGTACATAGAGAAATTGTTGAAAATTGCATGAAAGGGGACCGTCAGGCTCAGTTTGAGCTATATCGGTTATACTCAAAAGCAATGTATAATATCTGTCTGCGGATGTTGCGAAACGACATGGATGCGGAAGATTTACTGCAAAATTCTTTCGTAGATATTTATGGTAAAATTAATACGTTTCGGTTTCAATCTTCCATCGGTGCGTGGATAAAGCGGATCGTTATTAACAATTGTATTAACTTTTTAAAGAAAAGAAGGTTAGAGGTAGTAACGTTAGAGAATCAGCACGATGACCGTTGGGATGAATCTGAAAAAGAAATGGTAGATCTACCGCTGAAAGTAAAGGATATAAAATGTGCGATTAGTCAACTTCCGGACGGTTACCGCATGGTTTTTAACTTATATACAATGGAAGGGTATGATCACAAGGAGATTGCCGAAATACTGGAAGTAAGTGAAGCGACCTCCAAGTCACAGTACAGCCGAGCTAAAAAACGATTGCGAGAAATGTTAAAAGAAAGAATCGCATGAAATTAACTCATTCCTAAAGTAAAATTACGTTATAGGAAAGCCAACCAGCTAAAAGCTAACTGGCCAACTAGGCAAAAAAATAAACATGAAAGATCAATTAGAAGATTACATTCGGGACAACCGGAAAGCATTTGACGATGCGGTTCCCAGCTTGAAGGTATGGGCTGCAATTGATAAGGAACTGAGTACTCAGACCAAAGCGGTTACCAAAAGAGGCCGACGCATCAGTCTATGGCGGGTGATGACAATGGCCGCTTCTGTGGTCTTGTTGTTGGGCGTGGGAGCAATCATCGGTCGACAACTCAGTATTGGAAATGGCGTCCAGAAAAACCTGGCGTCAGACAACGAAATATTCCGGGAGGTAGAAGACATGAAAACCTACTACGAAACTGAAATAAAAAAGAAAGAATCGCAACTGGTTCAATACAACGAACGAAAAAATATTGCGCCTGACCTCGCGCAGATAGATCAGCAACTGCAGGAACTTACGGAAGAACTGAAATCAGTACCCGCCGGAAGTGAAGAACAGGTTATCAATGCGATGATTAATAGCTATCAGGCAAAAGCAGCTATTTTAGAAAAAGTATTAGAAAATTTAGAGAATAAAAAAAGTCACAAACATAAAAATAATTCTGATGAAACAAACATATAAATTACTAACCTTCCTTATTTGCCTGATGATGGCAAGTTGGTCCGGTCAGGCAAATAATAGTATGGCCATCCACGATACGCTGGATTGGTGTCAGAAGCCGGGTGTAAAGAAGGAATTTTCCAAAACAATCAATAAACAGTTTCCCATCACGGCTGATGGAACCGTAAAAATTAGTAACCGCTACGGAAAAGTGGAAATTAAAACCTGGGACAATAACGAGGTCAAAGTAGAAGTAGTCATCACCGTAGACGCCCACAGCGAAGATCGCGCACAGGATGTCTTTGATCGGATCACGATCGATTTTAATAGTAGTCGCAATTTTGTTAGCGCCACTACCGAGATTGCTTCCAAAAGTGGCTGGAGCTCCTGGTGGAGTGGAGGCTCAAATGATAGCTATAAAATCAATTATGAAGTCTATATGCCTAAAACAAATAAACTGGATTTATTCAATAAATATGGTGATAGTTACGTCGCTGCCTTACAGGGCTCCGTTAACCTGGAAATAAAGTACGGAAATATTCAGTTGGAGGAAATCGACAATGATGTGCAGTTAGTCCTCGGTTATGGTAATGCAAATATGGTTAGTGCCCATAAGTTAGGAATCGAGGTAAAGTATAGTAAAGTAAAAATCGGTACGGCCACAGATATTGATATCCTCAGTAAGTACTCCACGATTACGATTGACGAAGCGCAGGACTTGCGCTCGGAAACGAAATATGATCACTACTATCTAGGTACGGTAAAAGACTTTCACAACATTGGAAAATACGATGAGGTCCAGATCAAATTAGCCAATTCAGTGCGAGCCTCGGCCAAATATAGCGACTATATTGTAAGGCATTTGAAAGACTGGGCAGACTTTGATTTAGAATATGGCAGCGCGAGTTTGGAAATGCTGGACCGCGCCTTTACCGCGGTAGAAATTCGTGGACGTTATACCGATTATAAAATTGAGGTGCAGGCAGGAACGAACTATCAACTGGATGCTTCTTCACGCTATGCCAACATCCGCTATCCCTCCGAATTTACTATAGTCAAAGAAATAAAGGATGGCAACGATCGAGAAGTACAGGGCTTCGTCGGAGATAAAAATCAGGGAAAAGTGATCAAAGCCCGACTAAATTATGGGGGAATAAAGGTCAAGCAGTAAGAGTTGCTGGTTAGCTATTTAGCTGGTTGGCCAGTTGGCTTTTCTTTAACGTATTTGTCTAGTAAGTAGACGTGAAACGTCATTAGAAAGAGACCCAATACCTCATTCCTTATTCACAGCGTACGGTAAATGTTTTATCCAGTCTGCCCTCTTCTACCTCAGAAAAGGGCAAACTAGCATCTCTCAAATCCACTTTTAATTTTTTCCGTATCTTACCCGCCTAATCAAAAAAAGATAATAATGAACATTCAGTTTTGTGGTGCAGCTCGGCAAGTGACCGGAAGTGCGCATTTACTTACCCTTGATTCGGGATATACGATTTTAATGGACTGTGGTCTTTATCAGGGAAGGTCAAAGGATATGGCCAATTTTAATGCTACCTGGTTTTTTAACCCCAGTGAGATTGATTGCATGATCCTTTCGCACGCACATATTGATCATTGTGGACGTATTCCTAAACTGGTCAAAGACGGTTTTTCCGGAGATATTATCTGTACGCACGCAACGCGGAGTTTGTGTGCGATTATGTTGCTCGATAGTGCAAAAATTCAGGAACGGGACGCGGATTATTTTAATAAAAGACAATTAAAGAAAAGAAAAAGATCTCGTAAGCCAATGCGCACCCCGCTCTACACGAGCGATGATGTACCACAGGCCATGGGACAATTTGTTAGTAATAGTTACGACCGATGGTACGAAATTAATTCTGAGGTGTCCGTTTTATTTCGCGATGCCGGACACATACTGGGAAGTTCGAGTGTTACCCTGAAAATCACAAAAAAGAATGGTAAAGAAACCTATTTTGGATTTTCGGGAGATATTGGACGACCCAACCGACCGATTTTACGCGATCCCAAGCCGATGCCCAAACTGGATTATCTGATCTGTGAATCTACCTATGGTGACAAAGACCACGAAGGTAAACCTGCGGAGATAGAAAAATTTCTTTCTATTATTAAAAAAACTTGCGTCGAGAAAAAAGGTAAACTGATCATCCCGGCCTTTAGTGTAGGAAGAACACAGGAGATTGTTTACATGCTGGATCAAATGGAAACGGCGGGTAGATTGCCCAAAATTCCGGTATACGTAGATAGCCCGCTGGCAGTAAATGCGACGGCCATTTTTGGTTCTCATCCAGAATGTTACGATGACGATCTGAACGAATATCTGCTGATTGACGATAATCCATTCGGTTTTAATACACTCACTTACGTACGACAAGTAGAAGTGTCTAAATCACTAAATGATACAAAGGATCCGGCCATCATCATTAGTTCTTCCGGTATGATGAACGCGGGACGAGTCAGACACCATTTATTTAATAATATGGATAATCCCAAAAATACCTTGTTAATCGTTGGATATTGTTCGCCGGATACACCGGGTGGAATGTTGCGGGACGGGATTGAAAAACTGAAATTATTTGGAGAATGGAAACCCGTTTTGATGGATGTTGAAATTATGGATTCTTTCTCAGCGCACGCTGATCGGGGAGAGATTTACGATTTTATCAAAAATCAGAAAAAAAATATCAAGAAAATATTTTTGGTACACGGAGAAATTGATCGACAAGAAGCACTGGTAAAATATCTGGGAAAGAAAGGTTTTAAATCGGTGGACATTCCCAAGCTGGCAGAAACCGTGGAATTATAAGAAAATTTAAAAGTGACTCGAAACAAAGATCTCCGGTTGAGAGGAACGTTAAATTTTCCTTCCGAATTTATGCAGGAAGAGCGCGCCCGGAGGAAGCGTCCTGACTAAATAAATACGGAATTAAAGAAAATTTAAAAGTGACTCGAAACAAAATCATATAAAAAAGTATAGTATACGCTAAATAGACTTTATTCTAAATAATTTAGTATGGCTCAAAATTGATCTTTTGTTCCCACTCTTTTTCACATGCTCACCTTCGTAGCTACTGCTACGAAGTTCCGCGTGTTCATCAATTGGAAACAAAATCTCTATTTTTGAACTCATAAAACTATTTTAGAATAAAGTCTACTTGTCAGCTTTATTTTTTCCTGATAAGATTCAGTTTTCCGGAATCACCGAAAAGTTCACGCGAGCGTTTGTTGTAAGCCATTGCCGCTTCTTCGGCAGTAGCGTAAACACCAATGTGAGTGGTTTGTTGATCAATAGAAATTACCGCACGAAATTTTCCGTTTTCTTCGTAAACACCGGTGTAACCAGTTTTACTGGTTGTTTTACGGGTTCGACTGGCGGTAGCGCGAGAGCGCCATTCCAGATTTTCTAAACGACAATCGAGCTTGTTACCATTTTTTGCTCCGACCAAATTATGTAGTTTATTCTTGTTTTTACCAAGAAATTTTTCTCCGACAAGTCGGTGGAGATAGATCGTTTCTGTTTTGTAGGTTTTGTTTTTCTTGTTAGAAGTAACTTTCTGAAAAACGGCACAGCCGCTAGAATGGCGGCGGAGATTTTCGATGAAATTCATCTTTTTTAATCTTGGCTCTTTAGTAAGTGCCTTTAGGACTTTTTCGTCTAATAAAACGTTTTCATCTGAATTTTTTAAAGAAATTTTCTTGACCATAAGCATTGTTTTTTTGGCCTGTTTTTTTGAAGTTGCTTCATTCATGAATAACTTCTTATACCTGATATTAAAGTAACAGGCCATTTGGTTAATTTCTCATAAAGATAAAAAAAATAACAATACTAGAAAAAGATAAACGTTTTTTTAACCTGTTTTATTAAATAAAGTCAGCATAAAGGTCAAAAATTAACGAATCCGATTAACTGGCGGCGGTTATCAGAGGCTTCGTCCGTTAATATCTGTTAAATTAGAGTATTTACCCTTATTTTTGGATACTATTGCAGGCCGCTGAGTAGTTTAAAATGGCGAAATCACAAACAATGAAAATTAATATATTTTTCCTTCTGACACTGACCATTGGTGCGTTTTTTATTTCTGGATGTCAAAAGCTGGATAACCTGGATGATTTGGAAGCGAGTGGTATTGACGCCGAATACGCCATTCCGTTATTCTCTACCGAATTTGCAATGGGAGAAGTACTGGATAATTTTGACGAAAATTCCAGTATTTTTTATGACGAAAATGGCCAGGCAATCCTGCGTTATTTTGGTGATTTTACCTCGAGTGGAAGTGAAGATATTTTTGCGGTACTTAGTATTATTAACAATATTCCCATCCCGCTAACGGATACCATTTCCGCGCTGCCGTTTGTGGCACCTAATGGGGTAACGCTGGATTATGCGATTTTAAAAACGGGTGGTTTTCGCTATGTATTTACCTCTCAACACCAAGAAGATGTCACAGTGACCGTTTCTATTCCTTCGTTGACCAAAGACGGTGAATTTTTTTCTCACACCCTCAATACTTCTTCTTATAGCGGTACCTTACCGGTTACAGGAGGATTATTAACGCCTTTGGATTTGTCGGGATATACCCTTGATGTACCAGAAGATTCCATATTTGTAGAATACAGTGCTTATCGCGAGACGAGTGGATTTCCAGATACCCTCTCAGGGTTTTTAGTGATTTTTAATGACGTTACCGCTTCTTTTGTTCAGGGATATCTGGGCAATCAGGTTTTTGAATTTGAGCGAGATACCATCGAAATAGATTTCTTTGAAAACTGGACGGAAGGAACGCTACGTTTTGAAGATCCCACGATTAATTTTTTGGTTAAAAACTCTTTTGGCTTTCCCGTTCGTTCTTCGATCAATGTGTTAGATGTTATTTCGGTTAACGACGAAATATTTCCACTGTCGAGTCCTTTTATTGAGGAGGGAATTGATTTTGCCTATCCATTATCAAATGAAATCGGAACGGTTAAAGAAACCAATTTTTCTTTTAATGATGAAAATTCAAATCTGGCAGACCTGCTGGAGGCTGTTCCCAAAGCCGTGGATTATGATATTGATGGATTGACCAATCCGGATGAAAATACGGCGGTCCGTGGCTTTTTGACTGATTCCAGTTTCTTGTCTGTTCAGGTCGAAGTAGTACTGCCCGTTTTTGGAGCGGTGTCTAATTTTAATGTCTTTGATACCATCAAAGTAGAACGTTTTGATTTTGATGTGGACTTTGAAGAGTACGGTGAGATAAATTACGCAGAATTTAAATTATTTTCTGAAAGTAATATTCCATTGAATATTGATTTACAATTATTTTTTGCGGACGAAAACGAACGAATCATTGATTCCCTTTTTACCGGCATCACTCCGGTGGTTAAAGCGGCTTCGGTAGATGAAGAGGGAAATACCATAGAAAAAATCATGGAGGAAGCTTTTTCCAGGGTAACGGAAGAACGTTTTGAAAGCATCAAAGAAGCACGGAATCTATTCTTACGAGCTCGTTTCTCTACGCCCGAGGCCGGAATGCGTTCCGTTCGAATTACGGCCGATCAGAACGTGAAAATTGGAATGGGATTAAAAGTAGGGGTGACCCGTTAGAATTAGAATGGGAATTAGAATGATCAGCGTGGATATCTGGAATATAGCTAAATGCTAAGAATCTCACAAATAGCAGGAAAAAATTCACATTCACATTCACATTCACATTCGTGGTCCTGATTCGCATTTAGGAATGAGGTATTAATAAATTAAGAATTTTGGGTTAGAGATTTTTGTTGCTAGTAAGGCAAAAAAAGTAGGGATAGTCGCGCTATCACGAGGCTTTTTAACGAGACTAGCGGCAAAAAGATCAAGCCAAAAACGTAAATTTATTATTAACTCATTCCTTATTTAATCCTCATCCACAAGAAATAACATGAAAAAATATTTACTACTAACGGGATGTCTCTTTCTATCTATTTTCACGATCCTGGCACAGGACGAATTATCCTTGCACTTTATGCCCGATAATTTTGCCGCTTCGCGTACCAATCCTTCCTTACTTCCCGAAAGTAATCTGGTGGTTGGATTACCAAACGTAGGTTTTAATTTATATCATAGTAGTGGAAATTTTAACGACATCTTTCGGGATAATTCCAATGGAGGACTAGACGTCGATTTTGGTAGCTGGATTGCGCAACTTAGCCCGGAAAACGAATTGACTACTAATTTAGATGTAGGAACCGTAGGATTATTTTTACGGAAAGGAAAAATGGGGATTCAGTTAAATCACGAAGTTCGGTATCACAGTTCTTTTCTTTATCCCGATACTTATGTCAAATTAATTGGAGAAGGTAACGCGCAATACATCGGTGAAAATGTAAATATTGCTCCGGATATACAGCAGGATATCTATCATTCTATCGCCCTGGGATTGTCCTATCAACTAAATGATAAGATAAATCTATCGGTACGACCCAAAATTATTTTTGGTATTGGAAATACGATGACTACCCGAAAAGAAGCATTTATTGAAACTTCCGACGAATTTTATCAAACGACCATTACGACCGATTATCAATTAAACAGTACGGGGATTTTAAAATATAATGTGGATGGATTTAATTTTGATTTTGAATCCCTCAGCAGTGGATTTTCATCCAATACCGGATTTGCACTTGACCTGGGCGTGCAATTTAAACCCAGCGAAAAATTATCCCTCAATCTAAGCTGGATTGATGGTTTGGCAAAAATAAACTGGAAAGATAATACCCGGATTTATGAAAGTAAGGGCACCAAACTTTACGAAGGTGTAAAAATAGATTTTTCGGATATTTTGCAGGGAGACAGTATTAATCTAACCAACGCAACGGATACCCTCAATTTTGATAACCTCTTTAATTTTACGACGCAGGATGGAACTTATTCCAGTGAACTTCCTTCCCGTATTTATTTTAGTGCCGCCTTTCAGTTAACGGATAAATATGCTTTGCACGGATTATTTTTCAACGAAAATTTTCGGGGCAATAACCGACAAGCCTATTCGCTCGGACTACAGGCACAATTACATAAATTTATTAATGTGGGAATCAATTACGCCTATCGCTTCGAATCTGCCACCAATATCGGATTAAATACGACCTTCAAAATCGGCCCAGTACAATTATTCGCCGCCACCGATAATATTATACACGCCTTTCAGCCTTTTGCCGCCGATAATGTCAACGGTAGAGTAGGGCTAAATCTGATTTTTTAAACAGAAGTTTAAAAAGGATATTTTACGTTGAAGAAAAGCTAATCAGCAAATAGCCAACCAGCCAACCGACACTCTTAAAATATATATCCCAGATGCAGCACAAAATTAAACCGATTGTCCATAACATTATACTGCGTAGAAAAAGACGCCGGACCAATTCCCGTTAGCAAACCTGCTTCTAGTCCCACTCCTAATAATCCGTCCTCTTGTTCCTGAATATTCACCATCGTCCCCGAAAAAAAATCAAATTTTGGACTATGGTAATAACCGTAATTGATGTGTCCCGTTAAAAATTTGTTATTAAAAATTTCCAGTTGCAGGGATAATCCGGAAATCGCGTAGCGGTCTGCGGGTTGTTCCATATAGCGTAATCCCTGGAAATTAATATGTTGTGGTTCGTTGGGGAGTGCTCTTCCTACAAAGAAAAGATTAATGAGGTTATCCCCGTTTTCATAATGTTGATAACCAACGGAATTATACCATCGTAAAGTCACTGTCTGATGTAGTCGAAAATTGCGATTAAACTCCGCTTGTGCTCGAAAGCTTAGACTAATGTCTTGCGAGACTGAGTTAATATTATCTCTGGTGATTTTTCCAGTAGTGATACCACGGGCCGTTATAGAAACGAATGAACCCCGGGTGGGGAAGTGTAGTCGATCGTAGGTATCCCGGTCGAGAGAGAAAAAAGCATATTGCTGAGATAATTTTACCTCGTCGGAGTCGGGATCAAAAAATTTCTTGTTTTGGCTAAGTCCTTCTACGCCGTAACCGATGGCCAGTGATAACCGAGAAGTCAATCCCGTAAAAAAATCTAGCTGAACCCTGCCGTGCCGCCAGTCAAATTCGTTTAATAATTCATTATCATTAAAAAATAAGCCCGTAAAAAAATTATATCCGCCAGTGGCTCGGACACCTATATTAGGACGTGTTGGGGTATATATTACGTACTCTCCAAGAATAGAAGGTTTTTCAGAAACGCGTAAGTCCACCGAAAATTTAGATCGACGAAACAACGTATTTCTAAACGTAGCATTAAGTAAAATTCCACCACCGTAGTCACTATCATAATTCGCACTGGCTTTTAAAAAATTACCACTTTGTTCCACCGCCCGGATGGATAAAATAAAGCCATTTCCATCCGCTGGTAAAAGTCGGTAATCAATTTTCCTGAAAAAGCGAGAAGAATAAACCGTTTTTAACTGTTCATTCAGCATTTCCAGACTGACCCGACTAGGAGTTTTAAAATTAAAAATACTACGGAGTAGATTCGCGCTATTTTTTGAGGCTACATCGTAATCCACTCCTTGAATTAAAAAGGTATCTTTCATGACATCTGCAACAAGTTGATTAGGAGGAGGCCGCTTTTTTTTCTTATAATCCTTCAATAAAAATTTTAGCCGCGGTAGTATTTCTCTGGCCGCATCTTCTCCCTTTTGAATCAGCGAATCAAGATCGGTAAAAGATAAAGGACTATAATCTTCGACATCGGGACTAATCAGTGCACTGGCGAGTCTCCGTTGGTTTTGATTAGAAATCTCACCGAGATAACTACCCGTTTGTTCCAGTACCTGAAGTACGGACGAAAGCTCATCTTTTTTGTATAAATCTCCCCCCACATCTAATGCAATGACAATATCCGCACCCATATCAAAAACCTCCGCTACCGGAAGATTGAGAACGAGTCCTCCGTCGGCGAGGAGTTGTTTATTGAGTACCACGGGTCGAAAAACCGTAGGGATCGCCATACTGGCGCGAATAGCGTCGGGAAGAAATCCTTTATCAATAATGACTTCTTTGCCCGTTACCAGGTCGGTGGCGACGGCGCGAAAAGGAATTTGAAAATTGTCAAAATCATTGATTCCGTGGACTGGTACAGTGAGCTGACTAAGCAATAATCCAATCTTTTGACCTCCTACAAATCCGGTCGGTAATTGGACTCTGCCCTCACTAAAAGGAAATTGAACTTGATAGCGATCAGCCTGAGATTTTTCCTCAATGGCCAGATAAGATCGATCCAGATTGTCATTAAAATAGTCGTCCCAGATGATCTCTTTGGTCAACTTTTCCAGTTGGTCGGCAGAATATCCGATCGAATACAAACCACCAATGATACTTCCCATACTCGTCCCGGCGATATAATCGGGAATAATACCTTCTTCTTCCAGCACCCTCAACACGCCCACGTGGGCCAATCCTTTCGCTCCGCCACCACTAAAGGCAAACCCTATTTTAGGAACATTATTTTGTCCCTTTACTAAAGTGGCTAATATTAGCAAACAGAGGATAGAAAGGATTTTATTTTTCATAATAAAATTTTATTCTTCTATCTCCAGGATAGATTTTAAATCTGCGGGAGAATAGTTGATAGATTTAAGGGTCTTATTATCTGAGCTACGGTAGACTAGAAATTTATCTCCTTCTTCTACAATATAACTTTCCACATTTTTTGTCCACTTATAATGTGCCCGCGTCGCTTCGGCTTCTTTGAGCGATGCACAGGTCTTGCTCATATTAGAACGCTGTACCTCATCAAATAGCGTCCTGAATTTATCTCCTAATCCAAATTCTAAAACCGCACCCGATAAAACGTATTGAATATCACAAAGCGCATCGGCAATCTCAACCATATCTTTCTCAGCGATTGCCTGTTCGAGTTCTTTTAGCTCTTCTGAAATCAGGTCTACCCGTAGCTGACAACGACCAGGCGCCGGGATGATGGGTTCAGATTCAATAGGGTGTTTAAAAGTTCGGTGAAATTCTGCTACCTGATTAAGCGCATCTAATTGATCCATAGTAAATTTATTAATTTTAAAATTTAGAGCAAAAATAGAAAAGTTTGTCAAGAGTACTAGATTCTTTCTGTTATCTTTGAACAGCTTCTTTGTGAAATACTTTATAAAATTTTGGCGGACTTGATTAGTTTTCGTACAGCCATTCCAGTACGGGCACCATTGCCTCTTTGTATTTTTGGGAACTCCCCCGAAAATTATTGTGCATAAAACTGATAATCAGTAACTGACCTTTTTTGTTTTTTAAATATCCACTTAAACAATAAACTCCACTCATGGATCCGGTCTTGGCAAATACATAAGGTCGATCTTTACCACCGTACCATCCTTTCAATGAGCCAGATACTCCACCTGCCGGGAAAAGGTCTAGTAATCTATTCAAAGGTACTGTTTGTGGTAGTTTTCTTAATACCCAGGCAATGCTGCGGGGCGTAAGCAGATTATACCGAGAAAGGCCCGATCCATCTACCCAGCGAATATTTTCTGCCACTTCTTCAAAAAGTGTTTCCTCCAGTTGTTCAATGGCCTGATGCGTATTCAACGTGTCGGTGAGTTTACCTCCTATGACTAGTAGAAGCTGTTCTGCAATAAAATTATCGCTCTCCTGCATCATTTGTCGGTAGAGTTCATCCGTGAGATGCCGTTCCACCACCATGCTGTTTTTCGCAAGTGGACGCTGAGAGACATCATGCTGTACGAATCGGTTGAGCGTATCCGTTAGCAGTTGAGCAATTAAACCCGACTGGTAAGTGAAAGGACGGCTCGTTTTAAATTGCCTGTTTCTTAAATCTGTAGCCAGAGAAAACTGATTATCGGTTTCTGTTCTGGTTATTTTACCATATCTTAAAGTTGGATCCAAAAATGTTCTTTGTGCAAAATAAACTGGTAAGATAGTCAGGTTGTTGCCGGTTGAATTAGAGAAAGTGACCCGGTTTCCATAGATCGGAAATGGCGATTTTTCTACTTGATATGTATACGGATAATCATCCCACGCCCATCCCGCTCCGAAGCGATTATCCATGAAGTTGGTCTGGCTATAAAGAATTACTTTTTCCTGTCTCGATGGTAAGAAAAAAGCAAAAGAGGAGTCCGGTACTACTTTGTCATACAGAAAAGCAGGATCTCCAGTCCCCCATATCCATAGCGTATCGTTCTCTGACAAATACTGAAAGCTGGGAATTTTTTTATTCAGCGTTTCTAGTGCCCCATACAGCGTAAAAATTTTAATATTAGAAGCCGGTATAAAACGATGATCGGCAAACTGTTGATAAATAACTTGCTTGTCTTCTACCGATTCAATATAAATTCCCGAAAAATTTTCTGTAAATAAAGGATTGCTACGGATTACTTCTGTCAGGCTCCTGCTAGAATTTTTTGTAGTGGGTTTAGTCGTTTTACAAGCCGTGGTAAAAATCATTAACCACCATAAGCAAAGCAATAATTGTCTGTTGTGCATAGGCCTCTATCTACTTTTTTGAAATTCTATAAACAGAAAAGCCCCAGAAAATCCGGGGCTTTTTTATTATTTAAACAGATTTACTTTTTTGTAACTCGCCTTTTTGCGGCAGGTCTTCTAGTAATCTTTCTAGCGGTAGTTTTTTTGGCTGTGGTTTTTTTAGCAGCGGGCTTCTTTCTGGTAGTAGCTTTTCTAGCGGTAGTTTTTTTGGCTGTGGTTTTTTTAGCAGCGGGCTTCTTTC
>Ga0209187_1001954_pt1 | contig 21378 bp, 12 predicted proteins | sample BantaG_FD_187430 | JGI IMG/M metagenome (GOLD analysis project Ga0209187, IMG submission 187430) | Marine algal microbial communities from Bantry Bay, Ireland - BantryBay_4 metaG (SPAdes) (version 2) | ecosystem: Host-associated > Algae > Red algae > Unclassified | place: Bantry Bay, Ireland...
AAGTAAATGCATTGATATACAAGGTCCACTCACCTTGAATAGCTGGACCGAGTAATCTCGCTATTAAAATGATTGAAAAAAAGTTACAGCCAGCAGTTAAAACCTGCGCTAAGGATAGAGCCGTTATGTCTTTTAGTAATCTAATAAAATGTAGGCTTTGAAAGAGATGATAAAATAAAAATCATACCAAAGATAAGCAAACCCTATTTAGTTTGATATCGCCTTACCAAATCACAGCTCGCTCGTCCATAGAACGATACATTTCATTAGATTCTGTTACCTTAAATGCTTTATAAAAAGGCTCGAAATTGGATAGCGGCCCATTGCATCTAAATATTCCAGGCGAATGCGGATCAGTTACTAAACGTTTTGCCGCTTCTTCATCTACAATGTTTAGTCGCCAAACTTGAGCCCAACTTAAAAAGAAACGCTGATCAGGCGTAAAGCCATCAATCAGCTCCGTTGACTTCCCTTGTTCCGTCTTTTTGAAAGCTTCATAGGCAATTGTTACCCCACCTAAATCTGCAATATTTTCACCTAAGGTTAGTTTTCCATTTACTGCTTTACCATCCAAAATTTTGTAGTTATTAAATTGCTCAACTACTCGTGCAGTCTTTGCTTCAAATTTCTTTTTATCCTCTTCAGTCCACCAATTTTTGAGATTCCCATCCGCCGCATATTGGCTTCCTTGATCGTCAAAACCGTGAGTCATTTCATGTCCAATTACGGCCCCAATCGCACCATAAATTACCGCGTCATCCGCTCCTAAGGTAAAGAATGGATATTGTAAAATACCTGCTGGGAAAACAATTTCATTGAAGGAAGGATTGTAATATGCATTTACCGTTTGTGGTGTCATCTGCCATTCAGATTTATCAACAGCTTTGCCCAATTTTTTCATCATATAATTAAAATCAAAAATATTGGAAGCTCTAATATTTCCTATGTAATCATTTTTGGCTATTTCAAGACCAGCATAAGATCGCCACTTATCAGGGTACCCTATTTTTTTTACAAACGTGTTGAGCTTGCTCTGCGCTTTTTTCTTAGTTTCAACGCTCATCCATTCTAGTTTATCTATGCGCTCACCAAAAGTAACCTGAAGGTTATCTACCAATTCTTTCATGCGTGTCTTAGCCTCGGGTGTAAAATATTGTTCTACATATAATTTTCCGAGCTGATGACCTACCGAACCGTTCACCACTCCTAATACTCTTTTCCAACGAGGCTTTTGCTCTTTTTGTCCGCTAAGCGCCTTACCATAGAAATTAAATTTTTCATCAGCAAACTTTCTACTTACGAAATAAGCAGAATTTTTTAATGTATGCCAAGTCAAATACGTTTTCCAATCCTCTAGAGGTTCAGAAGCAAGTAATTCATCCACTTTCTTTAGAAACGAAGGTTGACCGATTAAAATACTATCAATATTTTGTGCGCCAACGGTAGTTAAGTATTGATTCAAGTTTAATGAAGACAGTTGATTATCAAATTGGCTCACTTTATACTTGTTATAAGTTTTATAAGGATCTCGCATTGCTGTACGATCCATACTCGCTCTAGCCAGTTTAGTTTCTAAGGATAAAATAATCTCTGCGTTTTCTGCAGCCACTTCTGCAGGTTCTCCTTTTAATTCAAACATTTTAGCAATGTGATTTTGATAGGCAACACGAATCTCTTTTTCACGCTTTTCATTTTTCAAATAATAGCCTTTGTCGGGTAAACCAAGTCCTTTCTGCCAAAAACCGACTACGTATTGATTCACATTTTTTTCATCAGGACTCACATAAAAACTAAAGAGTGGATTACCACCTTCTTTCGTCACCTTAGCCAAGTACTTGGGCAAGGCACTGCCATCAGATAAATTATTGATTCTATCAAAATCAATTTGAATCGGCTCTAATCCAAGTTCTTCAATTTTAGTCGTATCCATTCCACTCGTAAATAAATCACCCACCATTTGACTGGGTGAACTGGCGGCTCCAGGATTTTTTGCTGCCGATACGGTCAATTCTTTTAGCACTTTTTTATTAAATTCGGATAGCATATCAAAAGCTCCCCATCGAGTTTCTGATGCAGGTACAGGATTATTTTTTCGCCATCTGCCTCCAGCATAATCATAAAAATTATCCCCGGGCACAATTGACGTATCCATATAACTTGTTTCTATAAAAGAAATACCGTCAGGCATTGAGGTATTTTTATCTTCCGTATTTTTTTGTTTTTGCTCACCACAAGAAATTAGACTTGCGCAAACGATTAAGCTTAAAAATTGTAATAGTTTCATCCCATTTTAGATTTATGAACTGGCGAATATAAAGATTGAAGCGTTAGGTAAAAGTGAACGATTCGCAAGTATGTTAGTGGCATAATCTATTGCCTATAATTTACTACAGTACAAATAAGTTGATTATCAACTTGCTACACTACGATAAAAAAGATTGAATCGAATTCAAACAAATATTAACTATTTGTTGAAAATAACCCTACCTATTTGCTAAGTACCTTGTGATTAACATTTTTATAAGATTTTCAGTTTTCTAGTTTCTATTTACTCTAAGTTTTGTAACTTAGTAATTCATTAAGCGAAACAGATAATTCTTTTATGAAATACCCTTTATATTTACTTCTAATCGTCCTAGTTGGAATTACCTCTTGCAATAGAGAGGAAAAAAACAACGCCCCCGAAAGTAAATTTGTTACCTATCGTCCTACAGCAGAGGATGTTATCGTAAGCGAAGCTCCCTTTGAACCATATGAACCTTTTGAAGTAGGAGGTTTGGCAAGGATTTATAAGAATTCGTTTCACCACGTATTACGTTTTGAAAACTTTTCTATTGACAATGGACCTAATTTGAGAGTTTACCTAACCACTTCTGACGAGAATATTGACAACAATATTAATATTGGACCGCTACTCGCTGCTTCGGGAAGTTTTAACTATACATTCAGCGTAAACACTGATTTATCAGTATATAAATACGTAGTAGTTTACAGCGACAAGGATAAAAATCTCTATTGTATCGCACAGCTATAATTTCTAGCTGTGGATTGATGTGGAATACAGTCCTTAAAAAATAATCTCATACCAATAAAAATTAACTAGTTTTGCGCATTGCAGAACTAAACTGGTCAGGCTAGGAGTAGGATCAGTTCTCAGAAAAAGTATAAAAAAATATGGCAGATAGCTTTGGTAAAAAAGACCGAGAAAAAAAGAGAAGAAAAAAACGCGAAGAGAAAGCAGAAAGAAAAGCAGCTCGACGTGAGGAAGATTCAGGAAGTGACATAATGTATGTACATCCTGATGGCTCATTTCACCCTACCCCACCTGATTTAACCGATCAGGTAGAAATAGAGGCGGAAGACATCGTATTAGGTGCTCAAAATAATTTTGAAGAAGATGAAGATCCTATTAGAAAAGGAAAAGTGAGCTTCTTTAACCATGATAAAGGTTTTGGATTTATTGTAGATAGTGGCAACAACCAAAGTGTGTTCACCCACATTGATAGTTGCCTAGATGAGATTACTGAGAATGATAAAGTTGTTTTCGAAACCAAAAAAGGTCCTAAAGGTATGATGGCTTTTAATGTACAATTAAAAGAAAACTATGTACCACCGGTGAAAGAAAAAACGGAAGAAGAAAAGGCAGCTGAGGCTAAAACTACTGCAGAAGGTAAAGAAACTCCTGCGGAAACAGAAAGTGATGAAAAAGAAGACAAAGCTGAAGAAGGCAATTCTAAAGACGAAGAAACTACCGAAGAAAATTCTGACAAATAAACTATTTTCTAAATTATAAAAGAGAAATCCTCATTCGCAAGAATGAGGATTTCTCTTTAAGTGTAGTGGTGATAGCTTATCTTATCAAAGTCAAATTTCCTTTCTTGATATATTCTTTACCATCAGAAGTACATTGATATCTGAATACATAATAATAATCCGCTACGGGCTGCTCTTCACCTTTATATATTCCGTTCCATGAATCCGTAGAATTGTACGTCTCCCAAACTTTCTGACCCCACCGATTAAATATTTCAAACTGACGTAATTTTATTCCAGCTGTTCCAATTACCCTAAACTCATCGTTGCGACCATCACCATTTGGACTAAAAGCATTTGGTAAAAAAATCTCTATGCAACAATTTCCAGGGTTGATATAAGTTGTATCCACTACTTTACAACCATCACCATCTATTACTTCTACGGAATAATATCCAAATCGTAAACCTATTGCCTCTGCTTGGTTTTGTGCTGGAGTTGAACTCCATAAGTAGGCATACGGAGGAACACCCCCTTGTACAACTACGCGAGCACGCCCCTCGTTTCCGTAACCTTGGCACGGCAAATCTGTTTTTGTAATTTGCGTCTGTATAGGATTAGGGTTAGAAGTTATGGTAAATACGGTATCATATTCACAGCCCGAGCTATCTCGTATCGTAATCGTATAATACCCAACTCCTAGCTTTGGCAACCTACCTGTTCTATTAAAAGAAATACCAGGTCGTCTATAATACGTATAAAAAGGTCTTCCACCGATAGCTTGAATTTCGATAATACCATCTTCAGAATCTGCACAGGTGGTAGGGGTAATTGATACACTACCCACTCCTACAGGATCTGGCTCGGTTAATATCAAATTCGTATCTACTTGACAGCCCAACACATCTTGAATACTTAATGGATAATCACCTGCTGGCAAATTATTATAAGCAGTATCTGTATTAAACGGACTACCGTCAAAAGAATAAGTTAGAGTCCCCACTCCACCAACAGCAGTAAAGCTTAAGCTACCACTACTATCTCCATGACATATAGGTTCAGTATAGTTAAAAGAGACAAGCTGAATTTTAGGGTTCTGATCAATCGTTACACTAGTCGTGGCAGAACAATTTTTTGCATCCGTTGCGGTTACTATATACGTCATTGCAGCTAAGCCTGTAAAGTTGCCAGAAGGGCTTTGCGTACCCATATTCGGACTCAGCGAGAAGGTAATATTTCCCGTACCACCCGCGGCCGCTACTGAAATTTCTCCCGTGCTATCTCCAAAGCAGGTTACATCAACTGTATTGACACTGGTAAGTAATATTTGTGCAGGTTGATTAACCATTATTGAATCTACGGTTAATGGACAACCACTACCATCAAGTATATTTACGGTATAGCTACCGGCTATCAAGCCTGTAAATAAACCTGTATTATTAGTTGTCGCACCCGGTATAATCGTTAAACTATAGGGTTGCGTACCACCCGCAGTGCTCATTTGAATTTGTCCATCACTTCCACCAAAGCAACTTACAGAATCCGTAGTAAAGCTTGCTGTCACGGGTAATGGTTCCGTAACTGAATCAACTATAGAAACACTACAACCCAAACTATCCGTAAGCGTCATAGTATAAATGTTTGCCGCAAGATTCACGAAGGTGCCTGAACCACTTGCAACATTCCCTGGATTTAATAAATAAGTATTGCCACCGTTTCCACCAGAACTAACTACTGTAATTGCGCCATCGCTTAGACCATTACAACTCACATTTGTAATGCTTAAAGAGTCTATAACTATTGGCAAAGGTTCGTTCACTGTAAGGCTTGTTGAAACCGTACAGCCATTACCATCTGTTGCTGTTACAGTATAAGTATTAGCAATTAATCCGTTATAAATACCTGTAGCATTTATAAGATTACCTGGCATCAAATTGAAATTGAAATTTCCTACACCACCGCTTGCACTTACAAACAACTCACCATCGGATAAACCATTACAACTTACATCGGTGATACTTGTATTATCAATAGATACTGAAGTGGGTTCAACAATTGTAATTGTAGTTGTATGCGAACAATTATTTGCATCCGTTATGGTCACAGTATATGTATTACCCGATAAGTTCGTAAAGCTGCCTGTATTGTTATTCAAATTACCAGGCATTACATTATAAGAATAAGCTGGTGTACCCCCCGTTCCTTGTAAACTAAAGCTACCATCATTTGCACCTGCACAAGTCACATTTGTAACCTGTACAGTGCTATCTCCAACTGCAATTGGTTCTGCAACAAATGTTGTTGTGTTTATAGAACAACCATTAGCATCTGTTGCTAAAATTGTGTAAGTCACATTACCGGCTAGGCTACTAAACAAGCCACTCGTATTTGTACTCGCTATTGGCGAAACGCCATACAGGATTGTTCCGATTCCTCCGCTGGTGGTTACTGTAATAGTTCCGTTTGAATCACCAAAGCAAAGCGCATCAGTAACTGTTATGACATCCCAAACTAAACTTGGCGCTGTCAATATTGTAAAGTTCGAATCTACCTGACAACCATGTGCATCAACAACAGATACCATATAATTGGTCGCGTACAATCCTATAAAGTTACCAGTCATATTAGATTGACTTGTTGGATTCAAACTGTAAGTCAATACTCCGTTTCCGCCACTTGCTAGAACAGTGGCTGCTGCATTGCTATCTCCAATACATAATGTCGGAGTTAAAGAAATATTATTAATTGTTGGCGTTGTAGCTGTAGTAATTCCGAAGGCCAAAGTATCTGTACAACCATTAGCATCTTGTATGTATGCGGTATAGTTGTTTGCACAAAGACTACCATAGTTATTTGCTCCTTGATATGCGATACCATTCGTACTATAGGTTATCGCAGCACTTGTACCTGGCGTTATATTAATTATTGCTGTTGCATCACAACCTGGATTACAACTTGCTTCTGTTACACTCACACTATCAATAGTCGGAGAAGTTGCAGAAGAAATATTTGCCGTCGAAGTAAGCGAACAACTATTTGCATCGGTAACCGTTACCGTAAAACTACCTCCGTTTAAGTTCGTAAAACTGTTGCTAGCCTGATTAGCTCCACCAATATTATGTTGATAAGGTGTTGTACCACCATCTGCATAAATTACAATAGCACCATCCGTTCCTGGAGAACAAGTTTCATTTGTAATCAATAAAGAATCAATTTCTAGAAGTGTTGGTTCTGTAATATTTACCGTTGTACTCACTGTGCAATTGCTTGCGTCGCTTACTGTTACAGTATAGGTACTAGCAGTAAGATTATTGAAATAACCCGTAGCATTTGATATAGCCCCAGGATTTAAAGTATATGTAATCGCACTTGTTCCCACACCTTGCATGGCTATACTACCATTTGCTAAACCATTACAAGTAATATTCGTATCAGCCGTTGCAGTTATCGTAGGTGCGTTTGGTGCACTTAAGTTAATGCTCATAGTGTCGATACAACTATTCGTATCCATTACCGTCACTACATATGTAGCAGAAGAAAGATTATTAAACAAGTTAGAACTTTGATTCGCTCCGCCAATGTTATATTCATAAGCCGGTGTACCGCCAGAAATATTAATCGTCATACTACCATCGCCACCTAGACTACAAGAGGGATGTAAACTTGTAATAGAATCTATACTTAAAACTTGAGGTTGTGTAATTGTAACCGTTGTAGAAACAGAACAACTACCGCCATCACTAACTACAACCGTATATGCGTTTGGCGCCAGATTGTTAAAGTAACCTGTTGCATTTGTAACTGCTCCAGGGTTTAAAGTGTAATTTAAATTAGTGCCCGTTGCAGCAACTAATATCGAACCGTTGTTTGCACCATTACAATCCACATTTGTATCCGTAACCGAAACTATACTTGGACCATTAGGAACCGTTAATTCAATGCTCATTGTGTCCGTACATGCATTTGCATCCGTTACCCTTACTAAGTAAATACCACTCGCTAAGTTGTTGAAGGTGTTGCTCGATTGATTTGCACCACCAATATTATATTGATAAGGCATTGTGCCACCTGTGGCATTTACAAGAATACTCCCGTCATTACCAATACTACAACTTGGGTCGATTGTTGATATGGAGTCTATCAGTAAAGGTGTGGGTTGGGTAACGTTAAACAAAACGGTGTCTGTACAACCTAATGCATCATAAACCACTACATTGTAAGAACCTGTATCCAAACCCGTAAATGAACCAGAATTATTGGTCGTACTTGGTAGCAGCGTATAGGAATAAGGTGCCAATCCCAGACTGGCCGAAAGCTGAACTTGGCCGTCCATTACTCCAAAACAAGAAATAGTAGTATCTGTTGGTGAAACAAAATTAGTTACAATTGTGCTTAAACCATTGCACCCAAATTCAAAGGCTCCCGCATCAGGAGCTGTGGCAGAACGGGTAGTATTTTCAATATCATCAGTCACACTTAAAGGTGCGCCTGTATTATCCATAGATAAATTACTAGGATTATAATCATCAATAGCGGGATTTACGTATTGCGGATCAACCTCTGTAGAATTTTGTCCCCAAGCTCCTACATTGGCTGTTTGCCAATTAGTAAGCATTGGATAATTAATCCCATTGAATCTTCCGTAGGCATTTGATGTGCCTAAACCATTTATATAAACATTATTACTACTAATAGTTGCTCCTGAACCTGCGGCACTTCCAACTTGAATTCCGTATTTCGCAATTGTACCCGTACGGGTAATGCTTACATTATTATTTCGTATATCAAACGTATTTCCACTAGACCCTAAATAATTGATCCCGTAAGTTATAGCCGATCCCGATGTTGGAAAAGCTGTTCCGCTCAAGTCCAACGTATTATGTTGCACCCGAACTCGCCGAGCGCTTGAACTTAAATACACTCCATGTTGAGCTCCCCGAGAATTCACATCTTCGATTAGATTATTTACAAACGTATTATCATTTCCTGGTAATACGTTTCCTGCAAAGTACAGCCCATAAAACGTCATTGTAGAATTTCCATTCGCTTGAAACGGATTATGAATATGATTTTTTCTTACTACAGAGCTAAAATCCGCCCCTAGACGAATACCATAAAAATCAGAAAAGAGTGTTCGAGTAGGTCGGCTAATATCATTACTATCTAATAAACTACCTGCTGTATTTGTACAACGAATTCCATACTCTCTAAAATCTTGCACCGTATTATTCGTAGCTACATTATTCAGGGGTCTATCCGTGCTACTTCCGTAAAAAGCAATCCCTTTATCTCCTCCAATAATAGTATTATTAGAAAATAAATTACTGTCACTTCCTGCAGAAGGACCTGTGATACCTAAAAATTCTGGCTGCGTGCTTATAACAAATCCATTGAGTGTAGCACTAGTTGAAGTCGTGGACATCTGAACCGTACAATTATCAAAAATGTTATTATTAGCCTGGTTGTGCAAATGCACCCCATGACCATAAATACTACCACCAACATTAAAAATTAAATTATTAAAACGAATAAAATCAGAACCACTTAAGCGTAAGGTGTGCCTATCAGAAGAAGTAGTTGCAGCATGCGAAAGCGTACTTCCATTCCCATTAAACGTAATTGTGTTAACCGCACTGGCTCCTACTACTTCACAAATATCTACCTGCTCCGTAAAAGTTTGAGCAGTGGCTACAGTAAAAATTACCGGTGCAGCAATACCACAATTACACAAATCTGCAACGGCCGCATTAAAGGTTTGATAGTTGGTAGCAGAAATAGGAAGTAATGGATCTATGGTATAGGAGCCTCCAAGTGGCAAACAGCCCGACTCTACTGCGCCCACTGTGGGAGTTACCAGCGAACGGACAGAATCGTAAAAATCATCAATTACTCCAAGCGGCGTACCCGTATTAAATAAATTATTATTGCCTACCTCAAAATTAAAAAGCCATTGCGGATCAAGATTTGTTGAATTCGCATCATAACCCGATGCCACCTGCCAAGCAGCTAAATTCGTGTAATTGATATTATTAGTTCTACCAAAAGCAAAAAAGGTCGCATTCGGGGTAAAACAATTATTATAATTCACGGTATTACCACTATCCAATACCAACCCATAAGCAACCCCCACCCCTCCCAGGATGATATTATTATTCTGAATATTATTTGCAGCAGCTTGACACCTAATTCCTGTCTTGGTTGTATTATATTCAAAGAAACTTAAACTATTATGCCAGACATTTATATTAGTACTATTATTAGTCAAATCAATACCAATATTATAATTACCCTCAAATTGCCACATAATATTATTTATTATATTAATATTGGATGAATTATCTGTCCAAACACCTCGACACAAACCTAAATTATAGTTTTGAAATATTCCACTAGTTCCATTGGCCGTCATTCTATTTTTAGATGCCGTGTGCTTTTGCGTATTGGTAAACCGAATTCCAGTATATAGTTGATTATTGCTTCTAATAGCATCATTTGTAAAAAAATTCTTGCTGATCAAACAAGCCGTTGCACCATTACTTACATCAATACCCGTATTAGTAAAATCATCAATCCAGCAATTTATTACTTCATTGCCCCTTGCACTATCTGCTGCATTGGCTGTTATCCTTACGCCAATATGCCCATCCTGTATTTGACTATTCCGAAAAATATTACTGTCACAAGAAGGATAGAGCGGTAGCAGATTCTGGTTGGTAGCGTGTGGACCAATATAAACAGTTGGAGCATTTGATAAATAAGCAGAACAACGGACCGAATCAAAAATATTATGATCAGACCCATTATATAGATGCAAGGCTGTGCCAGGATTAGAATTAAAAGAAACCATTACACGTAGATTATTAAACCTCATATAATCTGCACCGCTTAAACGCAAGGTATGGGGCACAACAGAACTTGTCGGAGAAAAAGTTAACAAGGCAGTATTCCCATTCACCGTAATGGTGTTCGTAGCGCTTGAACCTGTAATTTGTGGAATATCAATTTGCTCGTTAAATATTTGCCCGCTTGTTACATTAAACGTTACGGCAGCGTTTATTCCTAAGGCAACAAGGTCGGATACCGCATCCGTAAAACTAGTATAATTCGTCCCACCTGTTGGAAGTGTATTATCAATTGTATAAACGCCAGCCATTTGGGCCTGCGCGCCAATTGCACTAGCAACAAAAAGAAAAATCAGTATGGTTTTTTTTACAACGTAAGACATTTTGGGTAAATGCATAATTCTTAACAAAGTTCAAACAAATAGAGCGTTCTGAATATACGTGTTTTTACGTACTTTTTTCAAATCTTATTTGAAGTGCATTGCTAATTTATAAAATTCTATATATTCAACACCAAAAACCTTTAGTAACTTTGCAGGGCTTAACAGCTAAACTATTTGCTCGACCTACAATCGACTCAAATTAAATAACATGTCAGAACTAAGAAATCGGCTCTCAAAAAAAGAGCTCAAGGAAAAAATACAAGAAGATACTACTCCGCGCAATACACTTTCCTTTTATAAATACTTTCCTATTGCTGAAACCCAAGAGTTTAGAGATACCCTTTTTGTAAACTTTGATAAGCTCGGCGTATACGGAAGAGTGTATGTTGCTTCAGAAGGAATCAATGCACAAATCAATGTGCCAAGTGAAAACTTAGCAGCACTTAAAGAATACATCTACTCCATTCCTGAATTAAACGAGCTAAGATTAAACATTGCTTACGAGGACAACAACAAAGCGTTTTACGTTTTAAAAGTAAAAGTGCGGAAAAAAATCGTGGCAGACGGAATAGAAATAGAAGGTTTTAATCCAAGCGATAAAGGCACCTATCTAAAAGCAACAGAGTTTAACGAATTAGCCAAAGACGGAGAAACAGTGATTGTAGATATGCGCAATCATTACGAATATGAAGTAGGCCATTTTAAAAATGCTATAGAAGTTCCTAGTGATACGTTTCGTGATCAATTACCGATGGCAGAAAAAATGCTACAGGATAAAAAAGATAAAAATATTATCATGTATTGTACCGGCGGTATCCGCTGCGAAAAAGCGAGTGCTTACTTAAAATATAAAGGGTTTGAAAAAGTATATCATGTAGAAGGCGGCATCATAAATTATTCGAACCAGGCTAAGGAGCAAGATTTAGAAAATAAATTTATTGGTCGCAACTTTGTGTTTGATGACCGTATGGCAGAGCGTATAAGTGATGATGTAATTGCTAGCTGTCATCAGTGCGGCGAACCGCATGATTTACATACCAACTGTGCAAACTCAGGTTGTCATTTACTTTTTTTGCAGTGCGATGCTTGCAAAGAAAAAATGCAAAACTGTTGTTCACAAGAGTGCCTTGATATTTTAGAATTACCCGAAGAAGAGCAAAAGAAAATTCGGCAGGGAAAGGATCGGGGTATAATGATTTTTAATAAATCAAAAGATGCGCTCAAGGAGCGCTTTCGGCAGGGAGAGTAAAACAATATTATATTCACTTGTTGCTGGCACTAGTCATTGCATTTGTAATTGAATAGTATAAAATCTACCAAATACTCATCCGTACGGACAAAATACAAATCAAAAAAACGCACAATTCGCTAGCTATCCACAACTTAATGGTTAAAAGCTACTAAATCAACTAACCAAACTCTAGATATACATAATTTAATTCATTCAGCAGGATGATAATTGCATTATCAAATCAACCAAACGATTTTAACCAATCAACTAACCAATCAACCAAAAGTCCTCCTTGTATCTTACAAGGAGGACTTTTTGATTTAATACCTTTTGATACAAAACTGCAATAGCGAGTATTCGCTATTGTTCATCAGTAAGTGTTCCATTACTTTTGAATTCAAATGAAATTCAAATCAATAGCTATATTGTTAATCCTAACCATTTCAATTTTTTACGAAGTGGCAGCAAAAGAAGACAGTCTCTACCATTGGAATAAAATGATTGAAGATGCACAAGATGAAAATCAAAGAAAAATTGGGCGTTGCTATTATATGATTGGTCAGTGGTATTCTCATATAGAATCAAAATTAGATAGCTCAATCTATTATATGCAACAGGCCAAAAGAATTTTTGGAAAAATTGGAGAGCGAAGAGCAGTAGGTACGTGTTACTACACCATGGGTATCACTTATGTACATCAAAACAATAAAAAAAATGCTATTAAAAATTTAACCCTTGCAGAAGATATTTTTATAGAAATAAAGGATACCGCCATGTTGTTTCATGCTGGCTTAGCAAGAGCGGACCAATTGCCAGCAAATCAAAAAATAGCTAGGCTTCAAGAAATAGCTAGGCTAGCGAAAGCACATGGCACCATTGGAGCAGAAATAAGCTGCTATGGCAATATAGGCAAAGGGTTTATGGATCTTGAACAATATGACAGCTCTATCCACTACCTCAAAAAACAATTTGATTTAAACAATAATAACAGCAATAAAAGAACAAACCACCTTAGGAAAACAGCCGAGCACAACTATTTTACTTGTTTGGCATTGGGTGATGCACATCGATTCAGAAAAGAATATAAACAAGCATACGATTATTATAAAAAATCATACAATTATGGCAAGAGTATCAGCAATACATTTCATGGCATTTCAGGTGCTGCCGGAAAAATAATATTAGTTGCAGGTGAATGGGAGGCGGACAACCCGAAAGAATTTAAACAACACACGCAAGGTTTAAATAAACTTAAACTATTAAATGAAGCAGAGCAAGTGGCTACTGAATCTCAATCTTACAATGGCGCAATGACTGTAATTAAAGGATTTCTATCTTATTACAAAGTAAAAGGGCTCAACGATTCAATTATTCGATACCAAGATAAATTGATCACGATGAAAGATAGTTTTTATCGCGATGAACAAATACAAGCCTCTGCAAAATTTTCTGAAGAACTAAAAACAGCCGATAAAGAAAAAGAAATTATAAAACTCAATGCGGATAAAAAAATAGCTTCTGCTACGGCCAACAGAAATAAAATAATCTTCTTTTTAATTCTAATCGGACTACTTTCTTCAATTTACTTTATCATAAAAAGAATTAAATATCGAAATCAAAAAGATCAAGAGGAACGAGATAAAAACTTTCGCTCCAAACTAAGTAGTGATTTACACGACGATGTGGGCACCATACTCACCAGCTTGTCCATGCAATCTGAACTCTTAGAAATGAAAACGACTGATGGAAATAAAAGTACAGTTGGCAAAATAGCTGGTATGAGTCGCGATGCTACAAGACGAATGCGAGACACCGTTTGGGCGATAGATTCTCGCAAGGATAATATTATGGACCTTGCGTATCGTATGATAGATTTTGCTGAAGATATGCTGGACGCAAAAGATGTAGAGTTTCAACTAACGCATAACATTGAGAGTAAGGATCAAAAAATATCGGCAGAGCTGAGACAAAATATTTTTCTCATTTTTAAAGAAGCTATTACCAATGCGGCAAAATATGGAACGGGAGCGTTTGTGACCGCAAGCCTACAAAAAGGCAAAGACGAATTAATACTTCAAATTCAAAACGAAACTAAGCAGGCAATAAACTTAACCGAAGTAAGCGGCTTAGGTTTAAGTAATATGAAAAAGAGAGTAGCAGATTTAAATGGCACCTTCTCAATAGAAAATCAAGCCAATGCCTTTAATGTAAAATTATATTTCCCACTGTAAAAAAAACTGCAATGCATTGCTTTTCGCTTTGCACCCATTGCTCTTCACTCATCTACTTCGTATAGCAAATATTCGCTATTGTAAGAACCTTTTCATTACCCCACCTTTGTGCTAACAAAACAAAGAGATATGAAAAGTTTAAAAATTATCAATCGATTTTTTCCCTTGCTGATGCTGTTATTCGTAAGCAATAGCTTGTGGGCACAAAAAAATATTACAGGACTAAACGTAGGTTACGTAAAAGAAAAATACCGAACTACGGTAACATACATTTGGCTACAAACGGGTAAAACAGTCTGGACAAGAACGCAATCAGGTTTGGGTGCGCAAAGAAAATTTATAGAAGAGAAACGCGAGAAGGATGGCGTGACCCTAAAACTGGTAGGCAACATCAAGGAGCGCATCAAAATAGACCTTAGACAAAAAACTGTTTTTAATTTAACATCAGGCGCTGCAGGAAAAATAATAGCAACCGGACCAAGCAAGTACGGCGCAGCAGTCATTACAAATAATACAACTAAGCCAAAAGCTAAAATCAAAGCCAATGGCCAAACGGTAACCTACGCTACTTTTAGTAAAAATGGCAGAGCCTATGGTAGCCTTAAACAGATAGGACCTAAAAAATGGGCTGAATACAAAGGCAGTAGAAAAGATCATGAATTTACCGAAACAAGACGTGGCCCCTGGTCTGTATTTCTTACGGATAAAACAAGAGGCGTGAGCATTACAGTAAATCTGCACACCAAAAAAGTATTGATAAATAACAGACCTGAATATGATGTAAGCTATGCGGATGCACGCAGCGTACCAAATACAAGGACTTCAATAAACGGTGCTAGAAACACGACGACTATCAAAGCCAATGGCCAAACGGTAACCTACGCTACTTTTAGTAAAAATGGCAGAGCCTATGGTAGCCTTAAACAGATAGGACCTAAAAAATGGGCTGAATACAAAGGCAGTAGAAAAGATCATGAATTTACCGAAATAAGACGTGGCCCCTGGTCTGTATTTCTTACGGATAAAACAAGAGGCGTGAGCATTACAATAAATCTGCACACCAAAAAAGTATTGATAAATAACAGACCTGAATATGATGTAAGCTATGCGGATGCACGCAGCGTACGAAAATAATGATCTGTACGTAGCTTCTCCTAACAGCAGGATTTAATCTGGTATTACGATGAAGCATTATAAAACGAGCGAGTCGTTTCTACTTTTTTTTACCAAGCAAAAAAATAGCGATAAGTGGGCAAAGCTCTATACTAACTGAAAACCTTGAGCCGAGTAAAATACTCGGCTCACCGTTTTTTTTATAAAAATGTATTATTATTTCTTAAAAAAAATATTTTACTGCCTAGCAGAAGCCACGCACCCAATCGCAATAGTGTAACATAGTATAGCCAAGGTCTTTCGCAGTCTAGAAGGTACAGTTCGTGGCCTAGCAAAAGTATTCCGCTACGTAGCAAATGTCGTTCGTTATATAGAAGATGCCTCTCGCACTATAGTAAATGCCCCTCGCACTATAGTAAATGCCTCTCGCACTATAGTAGATGCCTTTCGCACTATAGTAGATGTCTTTCGCGCCATAGTAGATGTCTTTCGCGCCATAGTAGATGTCTTTCGCGCCATAGTAGATGTCTTTCGCGCCATAGTAGATGTCTTTCGCCGTCGGAAACCCTTATGCACACAGCGTTTTGGTCAAATTGTTAATTTTATAATATGTTTTGACTTTTTAGAGTAAAAAAGGCTATAAAAACACTCTTTAAGCATTTAAAATGAGAAAAAATCGCTTATTGAACGTTGAAAATAACACATATTATTTTTTGTAATAAATAGCAAGCATTCGCTATTGTGAGAAATAGCAAACCGACCCACCTTTGTATTATTAAAAATAAAGAACCATGAAAAAAGTATTTCTAGTATTCATCGCAGCCCTTGCTCTTCAGCTAAGTGTGAGCGCACAAGCACCACAACAATTTAACTACCAAGGCGTAGCACGCAATACGGCGGGGCAACCTTTGGCTAATCAAAACATTGGCTTACAACTAACAGTGCGCACAGGCACGGCCACAGGCACAGCCCAATACCAAGAAACGCACAATGTAACCACCAATGCTTACGGCTTATACAGTGTAGCGGTAGGTGGCGGCACAGCCGTTACGGGTACTATGGCGGCTGTTACTTGGAGCGCAGGCTCAAAGTTTATGCAAGTACAGCTAGACCCTGCTGGTGGCACTAGCTATACAAGCTTAGGTAGTACGGAATTACTATCTGTGCCTTACGCCTTATATGCCGCTGATGGTAACCCAGGACCCGCTGGTCCAGCAGGTACTGCAGGAGCAACAGGCGCAACTGGCCCGATAGGAGCAACTGGACCAATAGGACCGCAAGGGTTACAAGGCCTTCCGGGAGTTCAAGGAATTCAAGGTAATCCTGGCGCTACAGGCCCAGCAGGCAGTGCCAACATTAATGGTACAGCTGGCAAAATAATCAAATTTACAGGAGCTACTACGGGCGGCAACTCATTGATTAATGATAATGATACGACCGTAAATATTGGTGGCTACTTCAGTACAACATATTCGCCCAAAATGAGTATCAATTCATCTACCAATGCTGGTTTAGAAATAAAAGGAAACTCTTCCTTCCCAAACCTTACTTTAACGCATACGAATAGTTTGGGTAGAGCATTAGATGTTCAAGCTACTGGCTCTGGGGATGCGGGAATAAGTAGCAGTTCTCAAAATAGTAATGCAATCATAGCAAATTCATCTGGAACAGCGAGTGCATTGGATAATTCTTTAAGTGCAGCGATTAGAGCAATACAACTAGGTAATGGTGCTGCTATTCATGCTAATAAATTTAGCACCGAAGGCTATGCTGGATTTTTTAACAGCAGCTATGATGCGAGTACTATTGATAGCGGAATTGTACGCATTCAATACGATGGCAGTGTAACAAACTTAGACCACATCGGATTAAATGTATACGTAAAGCCCAATCCTGCCTCTAATTATGGTATAGGCGTAAGTGGTGAGGCTGGATATTTTGGTATTCAAGGATTTGCTACACATACGGGAACAGGAACAAATTATGGAACTTATAGCTCAGCACAAAACAGTGGTGGTAGTTCAATAGGAGTATATGGTCAGGCAACAAATAACTCTGGTAGCACAACAGGAACTAAATATGGTGTTTTTGCTACAGCATCTGGTGGCACTACTAACTGGGCAGGTTATTTTGGCAATGGAAATGTGCAGGTGTCCAACATGCTAAGTAAAGGCGGCGGAACGTTTAAAATAGATCACCCACTCGACCCTGAGAATAAATACCTCTACCACTCTTTTGTAGAAAGCCCCGATATGATGAACATATATAATGGCAATATCACCACCGATGCACAAGGTTTTGCTACAGTTACAATGCCCAACTATTTTAAATCGTTAAATACAGACTTTAGATATCAACTAACAGTTATGGGCACTTTTGCACAAGCAATTGTAAAAGAAAAAATAAACAATAACTCTTTTGTAATACAAACTAACAATCCTAATGTAGAAGTAAGCTGGCAAGTAACTGGTGTACGTAATGATAAGTTTGCACAAGCAAACCGCGTACAAGTAGAAGTAGAAAAACCTGAAGATGAAAAAGGATTATACCTGCACAGTGAAGCTTGGGGCCAATCAAAAGATAAAGACATGAACTATATTATTCACCAAAAGCCTATTGAGGATAAGGCGAATGAAGGTAAGAAGCAAGTTATCGAATTAGACTAATAGCGAATATTCGCTATTGTGAGAAAAGGCAAAGCGAAGCACCTTTGTATTATAAATAAAAACAAAATCAATTTTAAATCAAAACAAACTAAAAACAAAAAACATGAAAAACATTAAAACAACTATTTTGGCTTTGATGCTTTGCGCGGGTAGCGCTCATGCTCAAAGCACCTTAAACGCAGCTGGCGGTGGAGGTACTATAGGAGGTAACTCTTATGACTACTCCATAGGCGAAATGACATTAGTGTCAACCGAAACCAGTAGTAGCATTGTAATTACACAAGGACTTTTGCAACCAGAGGCAAAGTTTGCCACTAGCACTAAAGACCTAATTATCGCTCAAGACCAAATGAGTATTTATCCTAATCCGACAGCTGCGATAGTAAATATTCAGCCACAGTTTACTACGGCGGGTACTATGCAAATTAGCCTATTAGATGCCCTGGGTAAAACAATTGTACGTCAAGAGTATAAACTAAGTAATGGTACTGAAAAACAGCAAATTGATATTAGCGGTTTCGCAATCGGCAACTACCTAATAAACGTAAATTTTACAAACAACAAAACAACTTTAAGAAACACTTATAAAATTCAAAAAAACAACTAAGCAAATCAACTTATTAAAAACTAAAAAAACAATCATGAAAAAACAATTATTATTAGCAGCAGTGGCCTTCTTTTTAAGCATGGGCACTTTATTCGCACAAGCGCCAGACTTGGTAAACTATCAAGGTGTAGCCAGAAATTCTAGCGGTCAAGCATTAGCAAACCAAGCCATTAAAATACGCCTCATAGTAAGAAACTCTTCTGCTACTGGAACAATAGTATACAATGAAAATCATGCCATTACCACGAATGATTTTGGTCTTTACAATGTTTCTATCGGATCTGGCACGACAACGGTAGGCACATTCTCAAATATTAATTGGGGAAATGGTGACAAATACTTACAAGTACAAATAGATCCTAACGGCGGCAATACTTATACAAATTTAGGTACGACTCAACTTTTGAGTGTGCCCTATGCTATGTATGCCAAGGAAGTTGCTCCAAAGCAGGTAGTTGCTTTTAGAGCCAGCGGCTCAAGTACTACCAATGCAGCTTTAGCAAATCAAACTCCTTCTACACTAAAATTAAATGAAATCATGGACGATGGCGGCAACAATTACAACCCAACTTCAGGCGCCTTTACTGCGCCCACAGATGGTTACTATCATTTTGACTATAATCTTAGTTTTAATGAAACTAATGCTAGCAATACTACCGGATATGTAGTTACAGGATTTACTATAAACGGACTGCAAAGAGCCAGACGGTATGTTAATCCAAATAGCACAAGGCGATATGGTTCTTCAGGAAGTATGACTGTTAAATTATCGCAAGGCGATGTAGTGGATGTATATATTTACCAATCGTTAGGAGTGACGGTAAACCTCACCGTTAGTCAACAGGAAACACTATTTTCTGGTCATAAAATCAACTAAACAACCCCTTTCAATTGCAACTAAAAAGCGCCCTGATTTTTCAGAGCGCTTTTTTTATATCAAACGATTTTTCATAGCTTTAGCCACCGCTTCGGTAGCTGAGCTTACATGAAGCTTATCGTATATTTTACGAATGTGTGCGTTTACCGTATGGTAAGAAATTGAACACTTACTCGCTATCATTTTATAGCTCATCCCATTGACTAGAAAGCTTAGAATTTCCTTTTCTCGTTTGGATAAATCCGCGGTTTCTTCTTTCGGCTTAATGACGTTAAACTGATTTAATACCTTACGAGCAACAGAACCAGTCATGGGTGCGCCGCCATCCATAACGTCGCGTATCGCTTCTATTATTTTTTTTGGTTTACTTTCCTTCAGTAAAAAACCATTGGCACCATTTTGAATACTTTCAAAAATTCTATCCTCATCGTCAAATACGGTTAGCATCAGGACAAGGGCTTTCGAATCAGTTTTTCTAATTTCTTTGAGCGCTTGTATGCCATTCATTTTGGGCATATCAATATCCATTATAACGACATCCGGACCATACTCAAGTATTTGAGTAGAAACTTCTGACGGATTTTCATAATGACCGAGTATAGTCATATCATCCTCCATTTCAAAAAAGGCGGACAAACTCTCGGCATAGTCAATATTGTCTTCGTAAATTAATAAAGTAACCACAGCTTGGTAATTGATGCTAAGATAGATAATTAGTACAAAAAACCATCCAATCTATAAATTGATACTTTTAAAAAATAAGAATACTACTGAATACCGAAATACCAAATTCTAAAACTCTCTCGTAATATGCTAGCGAATAAAAATGGACAACTCCTTTATAATCAAGGATTCATGAGATGAGCTTTCAGAGGGTAACTCCCTAAAACTCAAAGGCTCTAATCAGTTTCAATATTAAATAGCAACTTTGAGTTACCAATGACCAAAAATGATTTAACTTAATCAATTCAACCTAAACTAAATCAACTAAGCAGGTCAACCTAAAGAAAAACACCGCCAAACAGCGGTGCTTTTTTTTACCTATATTGTTCTTTTTTTAAAACGCACGATTCACACCAATCACCCAACGAAAATCAAGATATTCTTGACCGAAAGGTGGTGCACTCAAGAAAAAGGGAACATCAAAACGTACAGTCAGTGGACGTGCCTTTTGAAACTTACCCCACTTTTTTATAGTCATGGCTAAGCCAACACCTGCATCCATTCTAAATTTACTCCATTGCGTGGTTGGATTATTTTCGGTAATATCATTTTGATTATACTCCCCTCTCGTAATAGCTCCACCATCAGCAAATAAATAAGAATCAAAGTGCAGCCAATTACGAAACTTCTTAGGTCTAATCTTAAAAAATCGATCAAACTCTACTTCCACACTAGCACTCGCACCACTCAATCCTTTGTAATTGATAAACAAATCTCCGTTATCATTTTCGTCAATAGCATAGTAACCGTTGTATCCACGAAGATTTAAACCACCACCGGCATGCATATTAGCAAATTCAGAAGTACCAAATCCTCCTAAACTAGCTGGTAGTATTCCGTGCGTTCGAGTATATTTATTCTCCATCAGCTCTTCTGGATTAGCACCTTGCAAATACAGTGCACTTTCGGTTGGCGCCACGGCTCCCAGCCCAAAACGCGCAAACATTCGAGT
>Ga0209187_1001955_pt1 | contig 21378 bp, 13 predicted proteins | sample BantaG_FD_187430 | JGI IMG/M metagenome (GOLD analysis project Ga0209187, IMG submission 187430) | Marine algal microbial communities from Bantry Bay, Ireland - BantryBay_4 metaG (SPAdes) (version 2) | ecosystem: Host-associated > Algae > Red algae > Unclassified | place: Bantry Bay, Ireland...
TCGATGCGAATTTTAGACCGTTTTAGGCCGTTTTGAGCGACAAATTCGGCCATGCATATTTCGATTGATTTGTCAACAGTCTTCAGATTTTTTTGTCAGTCAATCAGGTCCCAGACCATTAAACTCATAATAGAAGTATCTACGGTATTGAGCCTTTCCGAACCACCCATCGTTTGTTTAAATCCCATACGTGATGGGCTTCGAGTTGAGAAGCTCACGGAATCCACTTTCCCCACTTTTATGTCCTTTTCTTCATTGGCTCGACCTAGGTACAAAAACAAGCTCCGAATTCAAGTTGCGTAAGCCGGATCTGGCTACGGAACCATATTGAAGGGGCCGTGTAATGCAACTGGTAATGATGAAGTAATGGTAGAACTGTATGCTTACGGCTACTCAAGACAAAAAAGAAACACTAGACTGTGACAAAGTAAACCCCGAGCCAGACATTGGTTCAATCGCTGCAATCTGTGAATGCAGAAATTAATAGAGGAATGACATACTTTTATGGCTGGAATTATTTTAGTCCCAATGTTTGCGTCCGCGCTGCGCAATGAGGAGTTGCAACACGTCGTCCCCGCTAGCATCGATTTTGCGCGGCTGCCTTGGTCCGACGGTCAGCATGACCACAACGCGGGCCATCCTTACCTAAGCCTCAGCGTCCTCAACCCACCGTTTGCCTCGGACCATTTTGCGCTCCACCCAGGAACGCATCTTCACTGGATGCTGCCAAGTATCTATCGCCGGGGTTTTTTGGATCAATCAGAGCGGGAGCATATTTACTGTCCAGCACCAAACTTCTGGCTTGTACGACGAACGCAAGGAAGAGAGGAAGAGATCTGGGTTGTGGAGAGTGATGTGCTCATGCAACCCACCCACTTTCAACATGCCAGCGGCAGCATTATACCCTACACAGAAGTTCCCGGTACGCCGCCTTTCCGCATGATCGGTAGAATGATGCCGCTTGACCGCTGGAAAAATCAGACCGAAACCCCAAATCGCTATGCCAATCTGACGGCAATGGGCTATGGTGATGGGACATTCGCATCGTACTATCCAGCCTGTGGGCGCTGCTTTGGCTTTCATGATATGGATCATTCGGATGTGGAGACGACTTACGAAGTGATGGGCTGGCGGCGCGAATTAGGGCAAAACCTGCTGCATTGGCTCACCACCAAGACGCTTCTCGGCAAGCAGCAGACCTTGGCAGAGTTGTTTGATGACCAACTTTTTACAGAACGAGCTGGTAAAGAGCGCAAGAATGCTTTGGACTGGAAGCTTGTTTCAGCCAAAGGAAAGGCTACATCTTCGCAGCCCACAGTCGATGATATCGTCGTCTGTTATACACGTCTGACCGTGACCGGTACCCAGTCTAGCCAGCCGCACAGCCGATCGTCAAGCGCCATCTCTGTGGGCAATAACGCGTCCAACGCGCTGACTGCCCATCTTGTTGAAGAGACGCTGCAAAAACAAAGCACGACACTGACGCGACAGCAGCTTGAAGAGCAGCTCGATCACCTTTCCGTGGACGCGGCGACATTGCGTGGCAAAAGTGATAAGTATTTCAAATTTTTAGAGCAGCGCCATCAGGAGAGCTTTGTCGGGGTTCCGGGGGGTATTCGTTGGTCCCTGCGGAACGATCCGCCGCGTGGCGCAGCCGATGCGGTTGGAAGCACCAAGCGGATGGATCAAACCACGCCGCAACGTTTCGGTGCCCAAGTGGGTGAAATCAATAAATTACAGGCCCATCATGATCAAGCAGTCCAACGCCTAACCGATCTGCAAGAGCAGCTCTTTGCAGAATGGCACCATTACCAACTAGCCATGTATCCCGCCAACCTGCATAGCGGCATCCACCAAAATGCGGACGAGATCCGCCACTACATCGAGAGCGAAACATTACCGCGCATAGAGCTGTTACAGCGCGAAATCGACCGCCTTGCCTTCAAGTTTGCCAAGGATCAATCGCTTACTCACGTCGACATACAGGATCGCTCCACGAGTCAGCACGTGGCAGATCAGGATGCCGTAAGTCAGGATGTGATCAATGACGATGCCATGGCGGCCCATAGCGTAGAGGGGCTAAGTGAGGGGCTCAACACGCTTCTGTCTGAACTTACCCTTTACAACGACACCTTTATTTGCGGGCAATTGCACGGCGGCATTACCTTTGGAAACACGCGCTCTGTACGGCGCTTTCTTCAATTAAATGGTGGTGATGATTACGTACAGCTGGAGCATATCGATGGGTTGCGTGGGGCGCTACTATACAAAGACAATCCGCTTAGCGAATTCGTAATAATCTTTCGGCTGAAAGTGAATGCCGGAGAAGGTGGCGTCATACTCTCGTTTGATCCGGCTACTTGGTTTGAGGTTGAAGTTCCAGCCAAAGGCAGTGCTACAGGCAAGCTGGTCTTCACCGCAGCAGATACGAACGGAGAGACGCACCGAGTTGAGAGTAGCGTCCCCGCGGCAACAGGTCGCTGGGAGCGGATTGTGATTCGCCTCAGTCAAGGCAAGCTGTCGATGCAGGTTGGGGCCAAAGTAGAAGAAACAGAAAGCCCTTGGTTGATTGGCGGCGCTGGAACCCGCCGAGGTTATCTTGGCGCATCAACAACAACCGTTCCCTTTACGGATGATCAAGATGTGCATCCTGGCTTCACTGGGGCACTGACCGGATTGCGCATGGTGATTGGGCCAATTGAAGAGGCGCGCATGAAGGCGCTACTGGATCCCAAAGATCGGCCCCATTTTAGCCTGCATCAGACCGCGGCCACACGCTACTGGCAGCCACGCGAACCGGCAGTGGCCGTGGTAGGAGAGGATGCACAAAATAGCGATCTACGCCCGACTGAGCACCATTACCCCCACAACCCATTGCACTGTATCTATTTAGAGCACTTCCCAGTAAATCTGTTTGACGTTGATGGGCAAGCCGCGAATCGTGATTCCATTGAGGGCTTACTTGCCGAACTCATGGCGATTGTGGATAGTGCAAAGCATGATCCCAATGGTTTCGGACTCAACCGTTCAAATGGAGATTCTTGGCATCCAATTCTAGCGGAATGGGAGGTGGGTCTTTACCCACTGGCGATTAATGATTTGCATAACGGCCGCAGCAATCAGTATGCTTCAGATTTTGTCGAGCGGGCCTATGAGTTAGCCCGCGAATCTGTTGATCTGACGTTGCGACCGGCCGGTCATCCGCTTGCCAGAACCGAAAGTTTCTTAACTGGGCGCACCATTATCAACCCCAACCACGCCCATGCACTACGCGATAAGCTCAATGCGTTTATTGAAGCACATAATGGAGACGTGCCAGCCGAACTAAAACAGGCACTGCAACAGCTTGATGAGGACGACAGCCGCACCTTAACATTCCCACTAGAAGGGTTTGTGGCCGCCATGCGTCAGAAGCTGCAGATCTTGCAGCTGCCCATCGATGATCCCCTCGCCTTTGCCGACTATCGAGACTTTACAGAACGCGTGCACCAAGCGGTGGGCGATGCGCGCACGCTCTCGCCCGACCCCATCTTCGACTTTAATCCCATTCAATCAGGGGCGATGGAAGTGCGCCGGTTGCGCTTGATCGATAATTTTGGTCAACATCGGGATCAGGCCGTCAACCAGGTACGCTGCATCTCTACTCTGCGGGCCGACGACCACTCCAACTTGATTACGCTACCGGCTCGGCTGGCTCAGCCCGCGCGGCTTGAGTTTCGCTGGCTAGAGGCTGCCAGCCGCGCGGCGGAGGCGTCCGAGCATGTTGATAGTTCACCCATCTGTGGCTGGCTAACAGTCAATGATCTGGATGGGCTGATCGCGGTCCACGACGAGACTGGCCATCCATTGGGCGCACTCACATCAGATAGCGATCTGCTCTGGCAACCGCTGCCCGGTATGGATCAGGCGGTCGCGCCAGCCATGTTTGGCAACGCAACGCTGCGCAAGACGGTCGAATGGCTGACGCGCCAAGGCGGGCCGACAATCGATCTATTTGCCCGTATGCTCGACCATGCATTAGACAACATTCATCCGGAAAACTTTGGGGCCAATGAATGGACGTTGATGAGCGGTAGGCCGCTGGCGATTGTGCAGGTTAAGTTGGGGCTTCTGCTGAAGGGTTTGCCCGCAATTGACCAGAGCTATGGCTCGCTCTACCAGACGCTGGCAACGGGCGACCACCACAATGCGGACTTTGAAGCGGTTCGATTTCCCGTTCGTTTGGGTGACCACCGCCAAGTGAATGATGGACTGGTCGGCTACTGGCTGCAGGATGAAGAGGGTGGCCTCGATGGTCTCTTCCATGCACCCAACGCTGGATCGGTACGCAACGCCAAGCTGGATGCTGGGCTGCCAGCGGAAAGCGATTTGCCCATTGTTGGCGATCACGAGCCGCCGCTGATCCCGCTGTCGATCAACGAACCGGAAAAGATGTTGACCTTGTTGTTTGATCCACGCGGCCACTTGCTAGCGACCAGCGGCATCTTGCCCGCCAAAGCGCTGACCCTGCCAGAGAATTTCTATTTGGATGCGCTGGCGCGGATGCGGCCCGCCTTCTTCACGGCACCGGTGCTGACGCCCAGCGACAAATTGACTCTGCCTCTCCCCCGTCAGCATGGCCTGCATTGGGATTGGCTGGAAAAACGCAAAGAAGCATGGACCCGCATCGACCAAGCAGCCATCGGTGAACCAGAGAAAGTTGCCAGCACCGGTAGTGGACAAGAGATCCGCGAAGGGTGGCTGGAATTAAATTCGCGCGCACAATAGAAGCATTGAATAAAATAAATCGTACCTTAGAACCATAAAGGAGTGACCGCATGACTGATGGACTGATTCTATATCTGCCGCTGACCGAACCGCTAGATGCCGGCCCGATTGACCGTTCCGAAAAGCATCACCACGTCAACGTAGTTGGCACACCACGCCTGCACAGCGACCGCAAGCTAGGCGCGGCCCATCGTTTTAGCGGCGAGGAAAAACTGCATATTCCCAAGTTCGGCATTCACGGCGAAGGGTTAATGTTCACAATCCAAGTGTGGGTGATGCCACACAACGATGTGCCATGCAACCTTCTGGCTCTGGGCAACGGCTCCTTCGACAACACGCTATTCTGGACCTGTCAACCGGATGGCACACTGACATTGGAGATCAAGGGCGGCGAGTTCCCACAGGCGTTGACACCCGGTGAATGGACCCACCTCACCATCCACTGTGACGGATACCTGATCCACACGTGGATCAATGGCGTACGACACGACACGGTACTGCGGCGACCCGGGTTTGCACTGGAAGAGAGTCATCTGCAGGTTGGTGCCGGAATCGACCGGGACTTTGGCTTGTTCGTCGGCAGTATGGCACAACTGCAGGTCTTTGATCGCGTGCTAACGCCGATCGAAATCGAAGAACGGTTCCTTGCCGGGCTTAAGCTGCGCGCCGCCTTTGTCGAGAGCCACCCCATTCGCCTTTCGCTGCTCGATGCCAACGACGACGCCGTGATCTATATGAGCGATCACGCTTCGGGCGAGCCGTTGACGTTGGAGTTTTTCAACTTGGCTGGCCGCGCGATCTTCTTTGACAAGCTCTCAGGCGTACCGGGACCAAACAACCACCATTTCGAACTGCGCTTTCGGCCCGGCACTTTGCACCGCAGCACAATGACGCGTGGCAAAAATCAGATGCGTTTGGCTGATGAAAGTGACTGGTTACTAAGCGATCCGCTGCCAAATGCAAATGGGACCACCTCCTTCTTCTTGATCTGCAAAACGCCGAAGGATTTGATCTGCAAAACGCCGAAGGATGCATCGGTTACGCTGGACTCCGAGAGGGCCATGCGCGTGGAGCTAACCAATGTGCGCGCCGACCCCGCTGCGGGTGCGCGTACAGGGCGGGTCGAGATGCTCTATGCCCACATCCACTTGGGCGGGAAGAAGCAACGGTTGCTTCATGGTGCCACCGTTAGTCAGTTTAGCATTTTGAGCCACATCGGACGCAGCCATTTGCCGCTGCACACTTGCTTTATTGGCGGCAATACGATTATTCCTGGGACATCCATCGACGACAACAAATTAGCCCTACGCTTGACTAATCTTGAGAGCGAGTTGCCCATCCCGTGGCAGCCCGGCCAAGATCCATGGGATGATGACAAGCGGGTCAGCTATTTTGAGATTGGCTTTGACTACGAGGATACGAGCGAAGACAAGCCGTGGGCACTCTGCCGTACCGACGAAGCGGTCAAAATGCAGATTAATGGCGTGAATGGGTCAGATATGCAGCAGTGGCAAGCCCAAGCCAGCCCAGAAGGGGAGCCGCGTGCATGGCGAATCTACTCGGGTAGTGCGCCCCATTTGGATCGCGGTCAACATATTGAAGTCACGCTTAGTGGTTTGGGAACAACGCTGCCATCTGGCACGACCAATCTCTATCTTCGCTATGCAAACATTCCTGGCTATCAAGCTGGGCAGGTTGTGATGACGGTGGAGAAGAGTCATTTGGTGGTGCGTGAAGACAAGGTTGGGATTGGGACGAATACTCCGACATCGCCATTGCATATTGCGAGCGAGAATGGTTTGACCGTTGGGGATACGGAACGGTTTATCAAGGTTTTGCGGGATATGATTGAAATGCAGGATCAACACAGTCAGGTATATTTTTTACCACAATCTTTGACATTGCGAGACCGAAAAAATACTAATGAGCGCAGCGATTTACGACCATCCGGGTTAACGCTCCACGCTGAAGGAGAGCGTTTAACGCTAGAACCTGAACGCCTGACAGTAGGTGATCGGAAAAAATATGTAAAGATCGGGCGGTCTATCGAGCTAGAAGATGGAGCCGGCAACACGATTCTTCACCCTCAATCATTGACATTTAGAGATAGTGATGATGTAAACAAGAGTAGCTCGTTAAGACTGCGTGGACTAGAACTCTATAATGAAGATGGAACAACCAAGCTAGATTCAGATGGGCTTACAATCGCCGATAAGAAATAGCAGAACAGCGTAGATATTGATGCAAGAATGCTTGTGCTAAAAACAAAAAGCTCAGAAGCATTCTTTTTGGCAGAGGCATTAACCATTCGAGATAGCGACAACATTAATCGACAAAGTTCTCTAACTGAGTCTGGTGTGAGAGTTAATCCTAGATAAGCATCTGGGATAGGAAAATAATAATGACAAATCCAACCAAGCAATACGCGGTCGGCTTTAACGCATACGCATTTCTCAAGCCCAAACATCTGCCCGAAGATGCGCTTCTCGATTGGGTTCCTGATGATGAACTGAAAAAGCTGAAGCCTTCCCCTCAGGCGGTACGCGACGCGATTGTAGAATGCAAAAAACATGGCCTTACGGCGCGCTTCTCTGCTGGATTGGCACTCTCTGTTTCGGGTACTACAGAAGATTTACGTACCTGCTTTGGGGTAAGACTGGCACTTGCCATCGATGACGACGCATCCCCAAGCCAGTGGTTTGAAAGCGATGACACAGCAGCCAACGTACTAGGATCAGCCAAGCCAGTGTCAGGGCATCCCCTAGAAAAACACATTGTTTCTTTGGTCGTGGACGAAGGAGCGGAGACCGGTGACGCCCCCAAATATCCAGACGCAAGCGTGACAGGAGACTGGGGAAAGCTTCAAGCCGATCATGTTTGGCCGGATGAGCTATATGGGAGGCTATCCAATGATTCGACCCATGAGCCAATCGACAGAGATCGAGTCAAAGAGTTGTTCCACTCCGTCGGCTACGGATTTAGCGTTGCGCTCATAGACTCTGGGCTAAACGGCCTGCATACCTACTTTATGGAAGATCGGAATGTTCACAAGCTGGAGGGTCGTGTGAACCTCAAGCCGCGGACAGAAAACTATGCGTTTTCATGGCCGACTACGATTGGATTAAAAGCTAATATAGTTAGACAGGCACGAATAACGATGCGTGATCAGGTGCAATCCAGCAAGGTTGAAATAAAGAATTTAGCAACGATCATATGTGGGTTTCAACGCGTCCTTCGGATTCCGGTAGATGGCGTCGGTGAGGTCACTGAAGTTCGGTTTACAAAAATTCACATCCGTGATAACGCGTATAAGACATATCCAGACATCAGCAATGTTGCAAAAATTATACGTACCTCGAAATATTGGAAGGAGTTTATATCCCGGAACAGAGCCCCTTCATTAGTTCAACTACTCTGGACGCTCCAAGAGAGTCGTTATGACCCACTCAGCCTCACAAAGCGACCCCAACGAATGCAGCCTCGCGATTTCTATCATAGTACCGTATTTGCGCACTTGGAACTGTTTAAGAAGTTCATGATCAATGTGAAGAATCGAATCGACAATGACGTGGGGCGATGGGTATTCCGATACGGCCAGGATCATTACGACTACGATGGTCATGGAACAGGCATGGCGGCATCCATTTTGGGCGTTGCAGGGAAGGCTCATATCGCATCATTCCCGGCGCTCAAAGCCGACGCGACGAAAACATTCAATGAACTCATTGGTGCCAGAGAAGCCCCCCTGAAAACTGTTTTCGATGAGGCCAGCCGGTGGGCGCTGGAAAAGAATAAGGTTGCTAAACAAGCAGTTGACCGTGGGGAGTTAGATACCCGTGGGATCGTCGAATATCGCATTATGTCCAATAGCTATGGGCGTGGCATCAATATCGACACTCAGGGGAAAACTAGCCCGGAAGACATGAAAATTCTCAATGATTGGAGAGAGAGAATTAAGAAGTTATGTAACGAAGAAGGGTTCAGCATTCTGTTCTCAGCCGGTAATAATGGGAGGCCAGCAAAACCTCAAATCAGTTGGGGTGCGTTTCTCGGCGGCGCGGGGGCCATCATCGTTGGCGGCGCATTCGATCCTGGGGAAAGCCCGCGACAGGTTTATCTGTCTGATGCCGCTCATGGCGTGGTAGTGAAGAATCTTTGGTACAAAAAGTACGGGTTCTTTTACCGGTTCTTTAACAAAAATAAATCGTCGAAGCTAATTACGATTCCCGACGTCTGTGGCATTGTCGGGCCAACGCTACCAGGGCACGGGGCAGCCTATGTCTACATTCCGTCAATGGAGAAAAACAATCCGGGAAATAATGACTATTGGCACTATTATGGTGGCGGTACGTCGAGTGCCTGTGCCCAAATCGCAGGACTTTGCGGTGCGCTCCGGGCAAGATGGCCCAATATGACACCAAAGCAAGCGAAAGATGCCATCATTCGTGGCGGAGACGCATTGATTGAACCCCCTCATTTACCACACCCGGAATGGGGACTCTCCTATCAGGGAAAAAAACCAAGTGAACTCCTGGTGACAACGACGTACGAAAAAGGTGACATGGTCGACGGCAATAAAATGTCAAAAAAGGGGGAACGGGTCGAACCCGTTGCACTAGCAAATGTCATCGGTGCCTTTCAGGCAGCAATGCAGATAATGGGGACGAACTTGTGACACTTATCCTCGATCCCAGCGGCAGCGAATCCTGGATGGCCGACGATCTAGCATCGCTCTTTCCAGGAATGCGGGCTGCCACCTTTGACGACACACCCGGCGAAAATGATGTCTACACGCTTTCCCAAGGCCAGACGTTCTGGAACAGTTCGAATGTTGAGCTTCATATTTTGCGCGAGCCTACGGGAAACCGTATCAGTCGTTATCGGTTCATCCGTTCAGCGAGCCCGGGCGTCCTGTCCAAAATTGCGATAGAAAATGTCTCTGACAGACTTGACATCTCCGTTGACTACATGGACAACGGGGAACCACTAATTACCCGGATTGCCCGCTCATTTGAAGCCGTTTTTGATTTGGGTCACCGTACATTGGGCATTGTCTTGACCCCCATGGGCCGTGACCAACTGGAGCTGGATGCATGGTTCGACACCGGTCATGGCCCTTCTCTTGGCGATCTCTTCCAACTGCTCGGCTACGCGTCTGGTGCACAGGGCGATATCCGCTCCGACCTCGAGTGGTTGCCCGAAGAGCTGCGCACTGGATCGGTCGTCGAGATCAGCAGCTTCCACGCCATGCTCCAGCACCACAGCACAGGAAACGACGACGCGGTGACCCTGCCCGGCCAGCGCAGTGGCGGCACGAACATTCAGAATATCCGTCTCAACCTCTCTTTCCTCAACGGCCACTCCTGGAATCTGATCCCGGGCCACGATGTGCTCAAGGTCGGTCAACTCACCGCGGCCCTCGACGTTGATGAACCACTCGATCCAGACTACCGCTTCCCGCGTATCGACGTGGGCGGGGTGATTACGATTGAGCCAGAAGGTCACGACAAGGCCGAAATCGAACTGCACGCGCGCTGGCCCGACTATGCAGTTAGCGGTATCCTGCGCGAGGGACAAGAGATACCTCTGCGAGCTCTGCTGGCCGAGTTCGGGGTCCCCGCGGGTAAACATCCCGACGCGCTGACCATCAATGAACTGTCTCTACAAACCGAGCCGATCTTTATACCCCGCTCCTTTTCGCTGTCGCTAGGCGTGGCCAACGTTTGGGAGATTGAGCTAGGTAAAGACGCTCAGGGGAACGGCAAGAGCTTCAAAATTGAGCAGATCAATGTTTACGCCGATTACAAAGGGGGCGACGAAGGCCATATGACGGGCCGCCTCTTTGGGCGGGCATCGATTGGCAACCAAGAATTTCTGCTCTCGGCCGAGGCGTCAAACCAAGGCTGGGCCTTTAGCGGCAGCACCTACCCCAAAGATGACACCCAATCGGGTCTCAAGGCAGGCGAGTGGCTAGAGACGTTGGCGACCGAGCTAGGTCTGGCCAAGGCGGCGCTGCCCCAACAGGTCCACGACTTTGAAATTACGCGCATTGCGCTAGAGCTGCACACGGCCAACAACGATCTGCGCTTCACCTTAGCCTGCAAAACAACATTGGATGGCAGCGGCACCGAATTGGATGCAGAGCTGACTGTCCACTATGCACGCCAAGCCAGCGATGGCTACCAGTTAGAAATTGAGGGCCATCTCACGGTCGGCTACCGCCGCTTTGATCTCTTTTTCGCAAAAAGCGGCGGCGACACGCGCTTGCTTGCAATCTATGCCAGCCAACATAAAGACGCGCTGGATCTAGGTGCATTGCTCACCGAACTCACGGGCAGCAGCTCGGTCCCCAAACTTGAAGTCGAGCTATCTGCCATCGAGTTGGCCCTCGATACCGGCATCACCGCCAAGGTCAACAACAAAGATGTTAGCGCCTTTCTGCTCAATGTCGATATGGGCGGGTCGCTCAACTTGGCTGATCTGCCGTTGGTCGGTGCGGTCCTGCAGGGCGACAAAAGTGTTTTGATGGCGCTGCAAGTACTCTACTCGCGGATCGCGTTGCCCAAGAACAACGAACTGTTGGGTGCCATCAATAGCCATTTGGCGGAAGGTATAACGCCCATCCCAGCAGATAAAGATATTGCAGCCGGCTTCCGGCTCTCGCCCCGCTTGCAGATCGGCGACACGCATTACGATCTGGAGCTGCCCGTTAGCGCCAACGCAGATAGCGGCCAGCTTACCGAAAATGGTTCAGCTGCTGGCGGAGCCATCGCCCCAGCCTCCAACGATGGCGCGACCAATGCGGGTGATGCAAGCTGGTTCTCGATTCAAAAACAGCTTGGTCCTGTCTACCTTTCGCGAGTGGGTGGTCGCTATGCAGATAGCGAACTCACCTTTCTGATCGACGCTGCGCTCAGCCTCGGCCCCTTAACCTTCTCCATGGATGGCCTCTCGGTCACTACCCCCTTGACCGAGATTACGCCGCGATTTTCTCTCAACGGCATCGGGCTGGATGTGAAGAGTGGCCCGATGGAGATCGCTGGCTCATTCCTGCACGAAGTGATCAATGGAATCGATACCTATAGCGGTGCGGCGGTTTTGCGTTTCAAAGAGCTAACCCTCTCGGCCATCGGCTCTTATGCAGAGGTAAACGGGCAGAAGTCACTCTTTCTCTACGCCGTGCTCAACTATCCGATTGGTGGCCCTTCATTTTTCTTTGTAGAAGGATTGGCTGCGGGCTTTGGGTATAATCGTGCCTTCTTGGCACCGCCGATTACGGGCGTCGAACACTTCCCGCTGATTGAAGAGGCGCGGCGCGGTGCCGGTCTGCCTGCGGATATCAGCAGCGAGATTCGCAAGCTCAACCAGTATATCCCCTTTCGCCCGGATCAATATTTTCTGGTTGCGGGGATTAAGTTCAACTCATTCAAGCTCATCGATTCGTTCGCCATGGTAGCAGTCTCCTTTGGCAAACACTTTGAGATCAATGTGCTGGGCATCTCTACTCTGGTGTTGCCCAAACCAGACGCAACGCCGCCAAAATCAAACGCAACGCCGCGCGTTTCTCCCTTGGCGGTGATCGAGATGGCAATCAGCGCGACCTTCGATCCGGATGCTGGCCTAATTGAGGTTAGGGCAGCCTTAACGCCAAAATCACACATCTTCTCCGAATCCTGTCGGCTTACAGGCGGTTTTCTCTTTCGCTCCTGGTTCAGCGGTCCTCACTCCGGCGACTTCGTGCTCTCTCTCGGCGGGTTCCACCCCCATTATGTGCCACAACCCCATTACCTGCCTGCACCCGATCGCGTCGCCCTGAATTGGAACTACGATCCTCATCTGCAAATCAAGGGGAATCTCTACTTCGCGCTGACCCCATCGGCGGTAATGGCCGGTGGTCATCTTTCGGCAACCTATTATAAGGGCAAAATCGAAGCCCACTTCAATGCTGGTGCAGACTTTTTATTACAATGGAAGCCCTATCACTACGAAGCATCTGTCTACATCAATGTGGGTGGCACCTATCATGCCAACGTCCTGCTCATCAAAAAGGTCAGTCTTGATATCGGCGCATCTTTACAGTTGTGGGGACCCGATCTTGGTGGCATAGCGACTGTTCACATCTTGTGCTTCTCGTTCGACATCGACTTTGGTTCCACAGTGGCTGAACCGCCGCCGTTGCTGTGGGACGAGTTTAGCGAATCGTTTTTGCCTGAGCAAGTTGTCACGAGCAGTGTTGCCAGCGGATTAGTCGAAACGATCAAGAAAAAGAAAGGTCAACAGGAAATTGCAGTTGTCAACCCTCAATCGCTCCACCTTGTAACCGATTCTGTGATTCCAAGCAAACGGTATGTCCACGGCAACGGTGTAGAGCAAGATACCAAGACTTTGGCGACGTTCAGCCCCGCGCCAATGAAGATCGCGGCCACACAATTCAAGAGCGTGCATACAGTCACGATCACGATTGCAGGCGGAAACGGTGTACAAGATGTGACTGATCAGTTTGCGCTCACCCCACGCACCAAACGACTCCCCAAAGCCATGTGGGAAGATCGATCAGGCTGGGCTAAAGGCAAAAAGGCCGACCTAGCGCAGAAAGAGGAACGTTTGGATGAGACGCTCTCTGGCTTCGATATTCGCGCCAAAGAGCCAAGAAAACCGGCTAGCTCCCCCAGCGTTGACAAAGATAAGCTCATTGATGCGGGTGAGGTACATGACGCGAACTGGTCTGCTGATCAGCCGCCTGTCACGGTTGCAATAGAATCCGTAAATCGACGAGATGCATTGGCTAAAGATATCTTGGCCGATAAAACTGCTGCTAGCAGGAGCGAACTGATGAAAGCATTTGGTCTGGATGCAGATTACGTTAATCTGCGCTCTGATCTTGCACCGGCTTTTCGGGTCGCGCCAACTATCCAAGTCCCAGCGAGCGTAATATCATGACCAAAATTAGCTTTCTAGATCATCATAGACCCAACCTCATCGACGGCGACTATACGTTAACGGTTGAGCAGCGCACAACTGCAGACGTTGCGCTGCCCATTACGCAAACGAACACGCTCACCTTCAAGGTTGCTGGTCCTCAATACCGCTTCCCACCAGAAGAGATTGCCACCCTCTACCCACCGCCGGACTCCATCGGTGATCATGCACTGGTGATGCCTCATGTCACGCTGATGCGGGCAACATTGCCCTGGGAGCGCTCCGCCACCAACGACAAAAGCGATGGCCCACCCTGGCTGGCCATTCTGCTGCTGGATCATGATGAGCTTGACCAAGTGAAGCTTCAGACTGTCAACGAGACCGCATTGAACTCTGGTGCGCCGCAGGATGCCAAAGTCCGCGTGCTGGACGCAAGCAACCAATTTCTTAAAGAGCGTCTGCCTCAAAACGACGTCGATTTGGGGTTACTCTGCCATGTACGCAAAGCGGCCCACGGTGGTGAAACAGCCGTTGTGCTGGGCGCACGGTTGCCTCATGATGCCGATACTTGCCATGCATTTCTCGTCTCTGTGGAGGATTGCTATCCTCGCGGAACATTTCAAGCCCACCACCAAAGTTCGACAGGGGACGCGCGGCTGGTTGTGCTCAAGTCATGGCGCTTTACCAATGGGGATCACGAGCAATCGCTTTTGCGTCGACTGCAAAATCTCAACCATACGCCGATGACGCTTCAATCGGTCCATGCACCGCCCGACGGGGTGGACACAGGTGGGGCATCTCTCTTTTCGTATTATATGCGGGATGGGAGTCGCTCTGCTGCATTTTATCGGGGTCCATTGACCCCAGGTCCAACAGCAGATCCACCACAAGAAGAGCTGGATACGCTACCGACGTTACGCAGTGGTGACGGCCTGATTCGTTATCGTAAAGGGTTGGGCGTTTTCGACGTTACCTATGCCGCAGCTTGGGAGCTAGGTCGCCTATTAGCCCTCTCCACCGGCAGCTTTGCCCAAGCATTGATCCGTTGGAGACATCATGCCAAAGGGGAAGCATTAGCAGCTCAGGGCGAAGCAGATGTAGACCATATCCGCTTTGATCCTCATCCAAATCAAACCAAGCAACCAGTGCCACCGCTGATTACGAGCTTCCTCAAAAAGCTGATTTCGCTTGAGATGGTTCCCCAAAACTATCTGCTGCCCGAGCTAGACGCGCTGCCCGCTGACTCGATCCGGTTTTTCCAGATCGATGCGCACTGGATTCGTTGTCTGGTCGAGGGTGCGCTGAGTATCGGTCGTTTTCTAAGCAATGACCATCTGCATGAGGTTGAATTGCGGAACGAGATCGCAAAAATGAACGACAGTTACCCCGTCCGTGGATTTTTGCTGCGTTCAGATATTGTTGGGGCCTTTCCGGGGCTTGTGGTGGAAGGGATGGACAGCCAGAGTGCAGCTCACACATTGGAGATTAGACACAAGCTGGCACCGGGGCTGCTGCTTTATGCATCAGCAAAACCTATCGTTCGATTTGTTTTACATCCCGCGCCCGAGGAGTTGCACTGTGGTTTTGCCAACAAGAATGACCGGGCAGTACGCGATAAGAATGGCAATGACACGTCGACTCGAAAAACGGTCTACCTACCACAAGCCAAACGGGTTCTCGATATCGGGGGGATGAGAGATGCACTCGACAAGCCCAACTCTACCCAAGGGGCTGGCTTTCTTGCATTTCAAATGATCCAGGGAGTTGGCGCGGTGACCTATAATCTTCAATAGGCACAGTAATTGCTACTTCAGATTTTTGCTCATCTAGCACAAACGTACACAGAGTCCCACTTTATGCAATAGAATTTGTGTAGTATACGGTTATGGCAGATGAGCGCAGATTTTTCAACTTCAGACTTTATGAGAGAACAAATGCAAAGTAATTTAGAAGAAGTCTTGGAGAAGAGACCACGTCTTGAGCTCTCTTCCGATACGGTGCTAAACGAGCGGCTGCACCTAATTAAGATTGTCAGCAATCGGCTCTTTTTTACGCTGGCTCTTCTACTGACCGTTATGATTATAGGGGGATATCTGGTATTTCTAGGCGGAGCGATTAAAAATAGCGCCACGGCTGGCTCTGTCCTGCTGATCGGCTTCATCGGCGGGTTTGTTGGTCTACAGCGGCGGATGAAGTCGCTAGCCATCGACGATCTCACGTTATTAGCACACTCTTGGGTATACATTGCGCTCTCGCCCATGGTTGGGGGTATACTTGCGATGTTGCTATTAGTGCTGTTCATCGGTGGCTTACTTGAAGGTGGACTCTTCCCACAATTCGATCCTGATCCCGTGTTACAAAGCTCTCAGGGGACCACGCTTGGTATTTCCACGATCTTCAATATTCATGGTGCATCCTACCAAGACTATGCTAAGTTGATGTTTTGGTGCTTTTTGGCAGGATACTCGGAGCACTTTGTTACGAACATCATCAGCCATTTCGAGTCATCTACAGGTGCGGCAAGTGTCGAGTCCCGAAGTGGCGATATGGATGTATGACAGATGACCGTCCAGCGGTCATTATGCAAACGAACCAAACTCCATCTTTTTGAAGCATTACACTAAATTCATTTCAGTGTGCCAAAATTATGAAAGGATAACTTTTGAAAAAGAGAGGCTATTCGGTAAGTAAGTTATCGAACCGCCTCTCTTTTCATTACACTGCTCACGAGTAGTGCCGATGACTGTGCGTTCGGCTGATTCCTGGTCCTCATCGGCGAGAATTAGACCGAACATCGGTGAAACCTCACCCCCTGTCCCCTCTCCTGACTTTGGGCGTGGCTGGAACGTAGTCCTGTCGTTGGTACCAATGAACAAACCGTTGCTTGGGTGACCTGTTGGTCTGCATCAGCCTCTTCTAAACCGTCTCCCCTGTCCATAAAGTGGATTTCTTCGTGGGGGTCGAAGCGATCTCTGGACCGACTTAACCCTCGCTCATTCTTCCGTGCTTCCTTTTTATTTTTTAACGCAACCTATTCTCGCATTTGACACAAGAACAAATGTTCTGTATGTTTCACCCCACTCTCACTTTCGCCGTGCGTAGCCCAATGGCCGAAGGCTGCAAAAATAATTTGCCCAACGCTGTGCCCCTTGCCGCATGAACACTTTATTTGTACCTCGCAACAGCACATTAACGTTCCACATTGCTGAATCACATTAACAGAGCTGTTTTTGATGGCGTTGCGAGAGATACAGGATGGATATCAACACCCAATGTCCAGAGAGAAAAAGCGGCGGCTCGAGAGCGCGGTTGCCTCGAGCCATCACCTGCACGGCCCCCAAGCGCTGCGCAAAGCGCGTGACCTACCCAAGCAGAAGACGCCACCCCACATTTCGACCACCTTTCCCCAACTCGACGAACTGACCGGCTGCGGCGGGATCCCGCTCAACGCGCTGACGTTGCTCAGCGGCAAGACCACGTCGGGCAAGTTGACCTTGGCCTACAAGACGCTGGCCGCGGCGCAGAAAAATCGCCGAACGTCGGTCGCCATTCTGGATCTGAACCAGAGCTGCGACCCGGATTATCTGGAGCGCTGCGGCATCGACCTGGCGCGCTTGCTGATTGTGCGCCCAACTATCGACCAAGAGCTGGGCGGTCTGCTGCTGGAACTGGTGCGTAGCGGAGAGTTTCGTCTGTTGCTCGTGGATCATCTGGCGGATGCGCAGGCCAACGCCGCGGCCAATCGCTCGCTGCGTCGCTCGTTGGGATTGCTTGGTCAGCAGCTGCAACGCGCCACTTGTGGCGTTATCTTTATGGGCGAACCCAGCCCGCCATGGCAACGCTGGATCAACGTCGACATGACCGCACCGATCCGCCGCAGCGCCGCGCTGCATCTCGAACTGCGTCACGAACGCTGGCTCACCCACGGCGTCGGCCTAACCGGCTACCGCGCGCAAGCCCGCATACTAAAAAGCCGCTGGACACCACATAGACGCAGCACGAAGATTGAGATTGTTTTTAATGGCGTCGTGAGGGCGCGTGATACATGGTGAAAAACAAACGATGAGATAGATGAATTAGATGATGGAGATGAGAGCCGCAGCGAGCATATAATATCGGATAGGTTGTGGCTATCATCTTCATCATCCAAGCGAAGCGCTCATCTATCTCATCCTTACCCGCCTCTCAACGCTGGTCTGGCCCGACGATTTGCAGCAGATTCGCGTCACCCAACTCGAAACGCGCGAACTGACCATCCAGCAGCTGACGCTCTTTGATGACCTGTTGGAAAATGGTGCGCAAGCCGACCCGCTGGCGACCCTTTCGGCCAAATTGCAGCCCCGTTTGGGGCAAGTCTTCTTTCATGGTTCGGTGGCCGAAACGCACCACCCGTTGCCCAAACGGCGCATCACTTTTGAGCGCATCCGAGCATGACGCGACTGTGGCCCGACGGGCGAAATATCGAGGTCGAAACCAACCAACTGGGGCAGCCGCTCAGCTTTGTTTGGCGCGGACGACGTCACCGCGTGCAGCACGTGCGCCAGCAGTGGCGGGTCAGCACCGACTGATGGGATCCGCGTGGCCAGGCCGAGCGCGATTACATGGCCGTCACCACCAGCCATGGTCTGCTCTGTGTGCTTTTTCGCGATTTAGCAGACGAGAGTTGGACGCTGAGCAAAGTCTATGATTGATCAGATATCCCGTGACAGTTCCTCCCTCAAGCTGGGGGAGGTTAGGAGGGGGTTTAGCTACGCCGAGCTCCACTGCCACAGCTATTTCTCGCTGCTCGACGGTGCCTCTTCGCCCGAAGCGCTGGTGGCCCGCGCCCAAGAAATCAGGCTGCACAGCCTCGCGCTGACCGACCACCATTCGCTGGCTGGGGCCATCCATTTTTGGCGCGCCGCGGCCAAGGCCAATCTTCACGCCGTCATCGGGGCCGAGGTCGCGCTGACCGATGGCAGCCACCTGACGCTGCTGGCCGAAACACAAACGGGCTACGCCGATCTCTGCCGATTGCTCACGCGCGCCCGGCTCGACCAAGTTGACGACGACGCATGGTCGGGCAAAATCGAGCCACAGCTATCGTGGGATCTGCTGGCCGAACACACCAACGGCCTCATCGCGTTGACCGGCTGTGATCGGGGTCCGGTGGCGGCGGCGTTGGGGGAAAAGGATGACGCCACGGCCTGCGCCAACTTGACGTCCCTGTGCGAGATCTTTGGTCCGCAGCAGCTTTTTGTCGAATTGCAAAATCACTTTCTGCCCCACCAACGGGTGCTGAACGAGGCGGTGCTCCAGATCGCCTTTCAGGTGCGCTTGCCCGTCGTCGCCACCAACAACGTCCACTACGCCACGGCGCAGCAGAGCCATTTGCGCGATGCGTTGATTGCCATGCAGCACAACCTTTTTCTGAGCGCGGCGTGCAAAGCCGGATACCTCCCCGTCAACAATATGGCCTATCTGGCCTCTCCCGCCGAGATGGCACAGCGCTTCCCCTTTCTGCCCCACGCGTTGGAAACAAGCGTCGAAATCGCCGAACGCTGCCAAGTCGATCTCGACTTTTTGGGGCAGCGCTTGCCCACTTTTGCCACGCCCGTACTGGAAAATGGAACCAGACAAAGCGAATTCGAATATCTCTATCAGATCTGTCACGCCAATATGCCCAAACGTTATCCCACTTTGACGCCCGCCGTGCTCAAACAATTGGCTCATGAACTCGACGTGATCGAGCGCGTGGGGCTGGCTGGCTATTTCCTCATCGTCTGGGATCTGGTCCGTTTTGCGCGTGAGCACGGCATCCGCGACCAAGGACGCAGCTCGGCCGCTTTTCAACTTCTGATCTGCACCGAACCGGCCGTGCTACTGTTACCTCGTGCTGGCCAGCATGAGATGATGTATCCGAACAGACGTGCATGAACAGGAGATTTTGCAATGAGACTTTCACCTACTTTAGATAGAGTTGATGATGAACTTGTCTTTCCAGATCTGAGCAAGTGGATAGCACTCTATATCTACGATTGCGGTCAGCGGCTCTACCAACCGGAAACGCTTTCACACTACCAAAATGCGCTCAAGCGATTCGAGCGTTGGTATGAAACGGTTCTGGAGGGCAAGCAGATTGACCGTCGTAATGGCAAACAGTTTGCGTATTGGTTGTCGCAAGTCAAAGATAAATGTGATGACCATCCGGGTAAACCAACAGAAGGCCGTCTCTCACCCGTTACCGTGCGACGCACAGTTGGAGTCATCCGCACATTCCTGCGTTGGCTTTATCGTGAGAACTATCTTCAACAGAATCTGGCGGACTGGTTTCCATTGCCCAAGACACCGAATGATGTAAAGAAATTGATCGAACCGGCGACATTAGCCGCTCTTTTTGAAGGTGCGTCAAAGGGAAAGATGCCAGTTCGAGATAGCGCACTAATCGCGTTGTTGGCCGACACAGGGTTACGTCGTACCGAAATCGCGACAGTAACAGCCAAGCAGATCTGCTTCCTAGATGACCAAGGCACTGGTTACCTAAAGGATGTTCTCGGAAAGGGTGACACGCTTCGGGATATTCCATTTTCACCAGTTGTTGGTGAGCTTCTGAAGCTGTGGTTGGTAGAACGAGAAGGTATCAGTAGCTAATTATCTAACGTGAGTGGAGCAATCTTCATTCAAGAAGGTGAACAAAGCATAGACTCCTCCAGCATTTACTAGATCCTAAGGCGTTGTGCTCAACGGGCAGATGTTCTCAATGAGGTCTGGAATACACATAGCCTTCGGCATAGTTTCGCTACGCAATTTTGGCGGGTCAATCGCGACACAAAGACGTTATCAATGATTTTGGGACACAACGGACAGAAAATTACTGAGGATTTCTATGTTCATCCTGTACCCGACGATCTGATCCAGGCGCATACTTCTGTCTTGAGTCGAGGGGATGTATTGTTGCCATCATCAGGGAATGCTGCTCGACAGCGGCCCACAAAATACCTGTTGAAGTTGGCGATTCAGGAACAGCCAAACTGGCGTGAGTTGGGTCGACGATACCAGATGACGGATGCTGGCGTGCGAAAGATGGCTAAACGCTACGGGCTGTTGGATGTGTATTATGAGAGTTTACAAGGGAGCTGCGAGAGATCTGCAATTCAGTAGATATTTTGCGTAAATAAAAAAGGCACATTCTCGTTCATGAATTTATGAACGAGAATGTGCCTTTAGGCGTAACATCTAAATTTAATAAGTAGAAATTATTGTATTATCTATATCCTTCCTATACTATTGAATAGAAAGTTTGACTCACTATCAAACCGCTCAGGGTTTTTACAGAATAAAATCAGATCTGAACATTTACTAGCCTTTTAAGCCGTGGGTTCTGGGTTCAAGTCCCAGGGGATTCATTTTTTAGGGAGTAAAAAAAAGCCGCTTTTACCTGAGTTGGGTGAAGGCGGCTTTTTAGTTTTGCGGCAAAATATTCTCAAGATCGCACGCTTGTTAATTAGCCCATATATCGTCCATTGCCAGGCTGCGTACTGGTCGGAGCCAGAGCGCTTTAGACCGGAGCGTTTTCTGGGGGATGCAGCCCCTACCGGATAGTTATATCCCCTTTGGCATTGGTTCCCGTCAATGTATTCCCCGTCAATGTATAGGTAAACGATTTGCGCTACTCGAAGCACAGAGTATGCTGACGATGATTGTCAATCAATT
>Ga0209187_1001959_pt1 | contig 21354 bp, 18 predicted proteins | sample BantaG_FD_187430 | JGI IMG/M metagenome (GOLD analysis project Ga0209187, IMG submission 187430) | Marine algal microbial communities from Bantry Bay, Ireland - BantryBay_4 metaG (SPAdes) (version 2) | ecosystem: Host-associated > Algae > Red algae > Unclassified | place: Bantry Bay, Ireland...
CATAATTTGTAGCTCCAATCTTTTCATTTCTCTCAGTATGGCATGCTTATCCATTTGCATCCAAGAGTATAATTTTAGCATACACATGTTGAGTAAGAGTGCCAAACTTCCAATACCCCACTTTGTCAATTCTATTGCTGACTCTGCTTTGAAGAATTGTATTCCACAATAAATCAAGGCCACAAAAAAAATGACAGTCACAATATTTAAAAGAATATTTAACCAGGCGTTTTTACCTTTGTATAATCCGAATACGGATTCAATAAGATTCTGCTCTTCCAATTTATCATAAAATTTTGCCTCCTCTTTACTGAGCGTATCTTTTATTAATTTATCTATTTCTTCCATTTCATTTTTCATAATCGTATGATTTAATTATTGATTTTAATTTTTCACGTGCTTTAAATAAACGTGACTTAGTTGTTCCTAAAGGGATTTGTAAAAGAGAACTTATTTCCTTCAAAGAATACTCTTCCACATAAAAAAGACGAATCACTTCTTGTTTGTCTTTTGGTAAATTTTGAATAGCCGAAAGCAACTTCATTTGTAGCGCTTTCCGCTCTTCATTTTCAGATGTATTTATAAAAACTTCACTGTCCAACTTTGTATAAATATCTTGTATTGATTCCTTTCTACTCTTATTATAAGCATCAATAGCTTTATTGTAAACAATCCTCAAAGCCCAACTTTTAAAGCTATCTGCATTTTTTAAAGTATGCAGTTTGTTAATAATGACGATCCAACTTTCTTGAGCCACGTCTTTCACAGTATCTTTATTTTTTAATACCCAAAATGCCTTTTCACAAAAGATACTATGCCATCTTTCTACTAACAGAGCCAAACTAGCCTTATCACCAGATAAATACCGTTTAATTAATTCACTGTCTTTTGAATCTTCTTCCTTCATAAAATTCCGGTACCCATAAGTTGGTAATTACTGCATAGACTCTAAAGTTATCGAAAGGTTCACTTTTAATCACAAGTTTTTTATTTTCGATTTAGGATTTTTTTTCTACGAAAGCCTAGGGGAGATACCTTGAAAAATGTTAAATTTTAAAACTTTTCAAGCGTTTTTGCAAAATATAGAGTCTTACTTTCAAAATGGCTAGACCTAAAAAATCTAAACGATGAAAAACCTATTAAAGCTATTAGTAATTTGCCTTTGCTCGACTTATATTCTAGCACAAGAAAAGTGGGATCTTATGATGGAAGCATTGCGGGTACAGGCTTTACCTTAGTAGAAGCTTGTGGCGATTCTGTGGAGTTGTCGACAGGTAATTGGTATGAAAGCCTTCGCATTACCCAGTTTGATTTCACGCATGATGGAGCAGGACGTCAAGTAATTGGAGATTCAGTATTCTACCTTACCCATCTGCCAAATAATAATTTATTTGGGGTACTTTAACACGTTTTTTCCTCTAGCAATATTTGGACTATCTCTCAACTAATAGTTTACCAACATAAACACCCTGCTCAGACTCATACCGCAATAGATACATACCTGCTGTCCATTTAAACAAGTCAACTTGATGCTTATATGTATTCTGCGGAATAGCATCTTGAAGCATTAAACGACCATGCATATCATAGACAAACAGTTGTCCTGCATAATTAGGGTCTATATTGATGGTCGTATGCGCACTTGCTGGATTAGGGAATACAACCATGGGATATGCTGTCTCAATAGGTTTTAGCACAGAGGTCTTGATGTCAAAAGCTATGTTCGGATCACAGTGTGGAAATAAATTTGGTGTTGTTGGAAAGTCAAAGAAAAATAGATTAGGGATAGGGATATATTTCTCTAACTCGGCTGCCTCGCCTTCTCCTTCTGGATTATGAATGACGTGCATAAAGTTTGTTGTACCTCCAGCAGAGATATAAATCCTGCAATCGGGACCTGTTACCATATTGCCAACACCTATTCCCCAACCCACCGGATCTATATCTGTGGTGAATATAGATCCATAGTCATGGATAATTGGGTTCTCTCGATCACTGTCTAAATCTACTTGATACAAATTATCTGCATTGCCAACGTATAAGAAACGATCCGATGGTGAAAAGCATACCCCCGAAAAACTAAAATAAGGAATCTCAAAATTTCTATAATCTGTAAAAGCGCCTGACTCATCATCAAAATCATACAGCATGATTCCAACTGGGCTCACCATCGTCATCATATCATTGTTTGCAGAAAATGCCAAGTTGCTATAAAAGCCCGCTTCTCCATCTATCAACTTTGATCCTAGAACAGAAGTGTTTTCTAAAGTGATACTATCCCCAACTATCAGATAGCTTAATAGCGTATCTGTATTATGTGGATTCATTACAATCCAAATATCTCCACCGTTTGCGTGGTAAGTTGTTTTCAATTTTCCATGTTCAAACAGACCATGTAATAGAGTCTTGCGATTTAGTGTATAACCGAGCTCACTCGAGCCTCTAATTTTTAACTGATAGAGATTTTGCGATGTAACACGACGTTCGGAATTAATAAATTCATCAAAAGTATCTAAATAGAAAAAATCATAACCATCCTCTTTTGGGTAGAACCTAGAAGCATGCCCCGTTGGGTACCCTAAGCCTTGTTCGCACCAAGCCTCATTGATCTCTGTGTTTTCCGTAAGCACTTCTCCTTCTGGTATTACTAGTAGATTCTCATCACGTAGATCACAGATATTAGATATAAGTTCTACTTGACCTTCCTCGTCACATACCACGGATCCCGATCTACCTAAATAGTACTTCTTTGCAATGGGATTGTATTCCTTGATATCTACTTTGCCATCGTTAAAGTCTATAATATTCCAACCAATATTCGATTCTGGATAGTCTTCGTATCCAAAAACCCATTGCATGTACCGCATGTTGTGGTTGGGTTGGGCATTACCGAATTGGGTCAGAAGTAAACAGAAAAGGAGTGTTAGATTCTTCATGTATTGTAGTTAATCGAAGTCTCTAAATATGGCTGGTTAGCAGTTGAATATTTTTTTCGTCTGAAAAAAGTTCTCACCCTTAGTTTTATTATGGCTTAGTCTTCCAGTTTTATTTAGAGGTCGGAATTGTTATATCCGATAAACGCATTTTTAAATATAAACATATTTTCTTGAAAAAGTTCGTCAAGTTGATTTTTTAATAATTGAAGACTATATGTTTTGTCACGACGTAATATAAGCTAAGTACTATTTTCAGGACAAAGGATAGAAGTGATATGAGGTGGCATAGAGTGCATTGAGAGATAAGGAGTGGCGACGGCTCGGCTGATAAGACGAGACTAGCGACGACTATATCTATCTGCACTATAGGGTGCTGAATACAAACGGATAGCCTGGTCACGCTCCTTCGCGTGATGGTCCCCAGCCCTGCCTTCACTATTGTTTTCGTCTGGCAAGCTTCACTATTGTTTCGTCTGGCAAGCAAAACTTACTTAATTTGTTTATCACGCTCCTTCAAACGATTTAAACCAGCCTTTGCTTTTTGATGTAGGCTTGTCTTGTAGTCCTCGGGGTTCATGCTCAGGCATAGATCAAAATAACGTTTTGCCTCCTTAGGTTCATCCAGCTTTTCATAAATATTACCGCATTGTAGGGCAGCATTACAGGCATAAAAATAAGGGGCATTGATACCAAAGGCGATACTGTAGTTGTAGTGGTGGATGGCTTCTGGGATATCCTTGGCGGCGTGGTTGATACGGCCAAGACGATACGCATACTCTAGACGATCGCGCGTATTTTCGTAGGTATTGACGGGGGTGTCCATGAGCATCTCCCTGGCCTCCTGATAATATCCGCCATCAAAAAGTAAGCGCGCGCTCAATAAAGTAGTATTCGGAATGACCTCTTTCGAGGCTTCCTTCATGGCACTTTTATCACTGTCAACCAAGGTGTTCCCCCTGATCTTGCAGAGCCGCATATTGTTTTGATAGGCGATCGAATTGCCATTGACTAGGTAGTACCAAGCCAGTTTTTGATAAGCATCCTTGATCAGATTAACACCTCGGTAATTATTCAGATAAGTTTCTATATACATATCTGCGGAAGGATCGAGCTTGTACATTAGCGCATAGCCCTGTAGCAAATCAAGATAGTAGAAAGGTAGATAAGCATCACCACTCGGTTTCTCGCTCAATATCTGTAGCGCCTCTTCGGAGCGTCCCGTGCGCATCGCGATATTTGCCAAGGCAAAACAAGCCAAAGGATTGGTGCTCGGATCCAGGTCTGCCTTATTGATAGTTTTCCATGCCAGGTCAGACTTGTTGTCTAGATGCAAAAGCAAAAAGGCATAACTCACCTTCGTCTCTTGCTCAAAAATAAAATCATGATGCAAGCTGAACGCAAGGACTTCCTCCAGTTCACGCTTACCCTGTGCGATGGTGCCATCCAATCTACCAATCAGCTTCAGCCCCCATTTGTAATTGTCAGGAACCGTCCCAACGATAGCATGCAGTATACCCAGACTCTTCAAATTTCCTTTAAAATCTGGAAACTGCTCCATGTTTTTTTCCAGTTGCTTATACGCTTTGCTTACTTCCGTAAAAGCGGTAAAATACTCTTCAAATTTCAACCTTGCCAGTGCCCACTGTAGCTGTATCTCCGCTTCACAAAAAAGTAAATAAGGAGAATCTTTTGGTCCCTGTCGGATCATGTCCAAGCGTGTATTTTTGTTTAGCTCTAGCGCTTCAAATTCCTCTTCCTCCTCATTGATAAATATCCTAAAAAAGTCAATGTAGTTTTCGATATGATAAACACAGAGATTATTCGGTTCTGTTTTTTTGATAGAGTCAATAAGCACCCGTCCTTCATCGAGCCTTAGCGAAGTGATTTTTTTATAGGCCTCCTTTGTCAAAGGGCTATACTCAAAGTAGTATTGTGCCTGCGTTTGCGAGATCAGCGAACACAGCAGTACCATACATAAAAACCATTTTAGGGGATAAGAAAACATATGCAAATATAACGGTCTCTAATGGGAAAATGTCATCTCAGCAAAATCTACATGTTTGAATTTTTGGTCTGTCTTTTAGGGTCTTCTGTAATTTAGATAAGGGTCGCTTCTCTTTCACGTTCTTTTTGGCATCAAAAAGAACCAAAAACTGCCCAGTTGTGAAGCCTGCCCGGCTAGCCATTCAGACGGGGTTTCTTAACGCTCCATCAAGCTAAAAAAAGGCACTATGCTTTAAACTCGCTAAGATTATTATTCATGTTAATCAATCTACAACAACGTAACGTTATCTCTATGAGTCGGCGTCGATTAAGCTCAAACAATAAAGCATAGCACTCTTTTTTTTAGCATTCCTCCACTAAACCCCCGTCTGGCTGTCTACAGCGTAGACGGACAGGCTTCAATACTGGGTGTCTTCTCGTTAGTTAAATTTTGATTAATTATAGATTACGCTCCTTTAGCTTTTCTATCTAACTCACATTGGAGACTATAGGTTGTAATAAAACCATAGTTATGTTTATTCTACATGATACTATGATAAACAAGCAATATCTACTTATGGAGTAGGGTTTCAATAAAGTGTATTCACAGTAAAGGCAATATTTAAAATCGTGAATAAATTTCGACCTTGGAAGATTTAGCGTCGGAAGCGTTAAGAAAGTCCGTCAGCAGCCTTAACTGATCGAGCTACAAAATGGCCAGGCATGAAAATGATTTCTGGATAGGGGAAGACTTAAGTTGAATTACAGAACATCAAAGCGAGTTTTAAGGATGTAGGGCTTTTAGCTTTCGTAAGCGTTAAGAATCTTCCACGCTCGAGAGGTTTTTGTTACTTTTTGACGGGCAAAAAGTAAGAGTAAGAGAGGCAATATAAAAATCTATAATTGAGAAGACCTTGTCTAAGGAAATAAGAAAACAGCAAAGCCATAAGCACATTCTACAACCAAAAAAAAGTGCCCCCGAAAATCAATTCGGAAGCACTTTATTTGCATTCATTAAATTATTGGGAATAATTATTTTTCAACCAGCGTACCATCAACCAATACACGGCCACAGTGCTCGCAAGCGATAATCTTCTTACGCATACCGATCTCCAACTGAATCTGTGGTGGAACCTTGTTGAAGCAACCACCGCAAGAATCTCGCTGGACAGTAGCTACAGCAAGACCATTACGGTAAGCCTTTCTAACTTTATCATAAGCCTTGAGATGTCTCTCCTCAATAGCTTTTCTTTGCTTATCTGCCTTTTTGTTTAACTTGATCTCCTCCTTGTCCGTCTTCTCCTTTATCTTTTCTAGCTCCACCTTCTTAGCTTCAAGGTCTGTCTTTTTTGTCTCTAGATTTTCTTGTGCATTAGTCAAAGACTCTTTTTTAAGTTCGATGTTCGCTTCGGTAGCTTTGATCTTCTTAGTAGATAGCTTGATGTCCAACTCTTGAAATTCAAGTTCCTTAGTCAAGGCTTCGAACTCTCTATTGTTCTTTACCTCATCCATCTTCTTCTTATATCGCTCAGAAAGTATTTCAGCTTCTTTGATCTTATTCTCGTGGTTTTTCTTTTCCACTTCAAGATCATTTATTCCACCTTCTAATTTAGATACCCTAGTACCTAAACCAGCTATTTCATCTTCGAGGTCATTCACCTCCATAGGAAGCTCACCTTTCAGTACTTGCAACTGGTCGATCTGAGAGTCAATTACCTGTAAAGCATACAGTTGCTTCAATTTCTCTTCTACTGTGATGTCGGTCTTAGTCGCCATATTTTTTATTAGATTTTAATTTTGCTATCCGTATTTAATAATAAAACACGGGATTTGTACTCAATTTAGTGCAATGGGCTGCAAAATTACTAAAATTTTTCGTTATAAGACCATGAAGTAGCTCAATTGTGTACTGCTCTGATTCATAATGCCCTATATCCGCGATGATGATTTTACCATCCGCATCAAAAAACTCATGATATTTATAGTCAGAGGTGATAAATATGTCAGCTCCAGCCCGCATCGCCTGCCCCAATAAGAAGCCTCCAGCCCCACCACAAACCGCTACTTTTTGGATTCTCTTCCCAAGTTCAGCCGTATGTCTAAATCCCTTCAAATTCATGCTAGACTTGAGCCTACTGAAAAAGGTCTTAGCTAAAATTGGTTTTTGCAGATCGCCGATCATCCCTGATCCCACTTCAGTATTGATATTACCTATCGGGAGCACATGATGGGTCACATTTTTAGAGCCTGTACTTTTCTGTAAATATTGGATTGCACCGTTTACCTCGTGCTGTTGCACAGAAGTCTCATATTTCATCTCCGCCACTTCTTTTTTGCCACCTGATTTGGCGGTGATCATGCTGTGTATGTTTTGCAAAGCAGATGGAGCGATAGTTTCCGCACTGGCCTTTTGAAAAGCACTTATTTGATCCGCATTTAAATAGAACTGTAATTTGACCAAATTTTGCTTTGGGGAAAGTATTTGTAGATTCTTGAGCTTCAGCTTTTCTGCGATTTTTGAGTTCACACCATTGTAGTAGACATTGTCCAGATTAGTGTGGATAGCGTAGATACAGATGTCATGTTTGATGGCCATCATGACGGTACGTTCTACATAGGATTTTCCATTGAACTTCTTCAAGCCCTTAAATACGATAGGGTGGTGTGCAATGATCACATTGCACTTCCTTTTGATGGCTTCCTTTACGATGGCTTCCGTACTATCTAGGCAAACCAGTACCCCTTTGATTTTAGTATTAGGATCCCCTACGATCAGGCCAGCATTATCGTATGATTCTTGATAGGATAACGGTGCTACCGATTCCAGATACTTTATTAATTTGATGAGCTTCATGACTACAGATTTAATCCCCTTTTATACGGGATACTATATTGGAGCTAGAGTAGCCTTCTAAAAACGGTATCGTTTTCACTATTCCACCTCCCTGTAATACTACGTCATGACCGACTATTTGATTCAATTCATAGTCACCACCTTTCACCAATACATCAAGAGTGAGAGTGTTGATCAAATTCAGTGGAGTGTCTTCTTCAAATATGCACACTGCATCGACAAAGGCGAAGCTAGCCAGCATCATGGCTCTGCTCTTCACATCATTTATGGGTCGAGTCTCGCCCTTTAACTTTTTTACCGACCCATCAGAGTTGAGTCCTATGATGAGTTTGTCTCCAAGTGCTTTGGCATCAGCCAGATAGCTGATATGCCCAAGGTGTAGCAGATCAAAGCAACCATTAGTGAATACAATTTTATTGCTACTTATTCGCCAAGCAGAGACCCTTCTTTGGAGCTCATCTAGCGAGTAAATTTTTCCTTTTATGCTATCCAGCATGATTGAGCGCTTGAGGCTTGTAATTTCTGTTAAGGTAACCAATAATAGTGAATGCTAGGATACCAAACGAAATATTGGTACCGATCTGAATAGTACAGAATGAGATGTTCGAAAACGAGGCCGCATCAAATTCGGATATTCCATACATGCCCAAAACTAGAATGGTGAGATAGTGGTAAGATCCCATACCGCCAGGAGATGGGATGACGATGCCCCACGCCCCAAATACGAAAGCCAACAATGCGACGATAGGTGCGAGGTGAGAAGTAGGTTCAAAAGCAAAAAAGCTACAATACACCATCATGAAATACATGAACCAGATCATCACGGAGTGAAACAAAAACATAGGTATATTATCGAGCTTTGCGATGCTCATAATTCCCTCTTTAAAGCCAAGCAATATCCCAACAATTTTCTGATAAAATTTAGTCTCAGAAAAAGCAGACCTAAAGAAATATCCGATGACTATCGCACCTACTAATAGACCACCTAGTACCAACAAGATAAACATCCCTTTTTCTCCAAAAAACTTGGTCACAGGCTCCCCAAAATAACTCCATATCTTATTGTATTCTAAGACCAGAGACAAGACGGTGACGATCAGGATGCTGATAAGATCTAATAGTCTGTCTAGCACTACAGTTCCCATTACTTTTTCCACAGCAACTTTCTCGTATTTACTGAGTGTTCCCGCTTTGATGACCTCCCCAGCACGCGGCAAAAATAGATTGGTAAAATACCCAATCATCGTGCAAAAAAAAGTGTTCACCAAGCGTGCATTCCGACCCAAAGGTTTGAGTAACATTTTCCACCGGACAGCCCGACTTAAATTACTGATCGTGAACGTCACGAACACCATGAATATCCAAAACGGCTTTGCAGATTTGAGGTCATTGACCAGTTTGTCCGCAAAATCACACTCCGCCTCAGTCCGGCCTTCTGCCATACAGTCTATCAGATACTTACCAGAGTAGTCTGTATATAGATAGTACAAGATGCCCAGTCCCACGCTGAGAAAAAGAGCAAATTTAAGAAGGTTGATTAGGAGTTGTTTCACTAGCGTCTAGACCAATTTATTGTCTTCATCAGGAAATATCGAAATTGGCTTAAATTTCTGTGCCTCTTCCAGTTCCATCCATGCATAGGATATGATGATCACGATATCGCCGACCGCCACTTTTCGAGCAGCAGCACCGTTGAGACATATTGTTCCAGCCCCACGCTTCCCTTTGATTACGTACGTTTCGAGCCGCTCACCATTATTATTATTCACGATTTGCACCCGCTCACCTTCATACATATTGGCCGCATCCATCAGATCCTCATCTATCGTGATCGATCCCACATAGTCAAGGTCCGCTTGAGTCACCCTCGCACGGTGTATTTTTGATTTAAATCTCTGTATTAGCATAATAGCCGCAAAGTTAAGTATTTATTTCATAAGCTGTTTGATTTGGGGACTACCCGACTACGCGAAAAGCTACGTCGCGTCGTTATGTTCCGTAGCTCCCTAATCGGTCGGCCCTGAGCCTGCCCGACAAAGCTAGGCTAGGTCTGTCGATGCTCACGCTGCAAATCCGCCCGATATCGCCACTACTGCACAGCACTAGTCCGAAATTAATTAAAATTTAGTGCGTACACGCTGACTAGTGCACTAGGCTTTTTCTGCGTTTGATTACACAGCATCGAACACGTAAGCGATACATTTTTAACCATATAAGTAAGCGATGCATTTTTAACCATATAAGTAAGCGATGCATTTTTAACTTTTAACTCTCTGAAATCTGATTAACTAGGCCATTTTCTCTGCTTGATTTCATGTCATCATATAAGTAAGCGATGCATTTTTAACTTTTAACTTTTAACTTTTAATTTTCAACTAACTTTTATCTCCCTTTAAGAATCATATTATCTATCAACCTAACCTCCCCCATATATGCCGCCACGCAAGCCACAATAAATGGAACATCCGACTCATTTGTCAAACTAGCCAAACTATCCCCATCCACGATTTCAAAATATTCAGACCTAAAGCCTGCAGCTTCTAACTCAACTAAGGCCTTCCTCTTAATATCCGCTATAGACACCTTACCCAACTGCGATTTAGCCTCGAGTAAAGCTTCATATATTGCCTTCGCATTTTGACGATCCGTATCGGCAAGTCGTGTATTTCTAGAACTCATAGCCAAGCCGTGATCCTCTCGTATGATAGGACAAGTGACAAGAGAAACAGTTCGTCTTTGCTGCTGAAGCATACTTTTTACGATTGCCGTTTGCTGAAAATCTTTTTGTCCCATGTATATACTATCTGGTTCCACAATATCTAGAAGTCTGCTCACCACCTGAACCATCCCCTCAAAATGTCCTGTCCTGAATTTTCCTTCCAAGACTTTTGTCAACTGTCCAAATTCAAGATGAATCTCAGTAACCAGATTTGGAGGATATATTTCTTGAACGGAAGGAGCAAAAAGTATATCGGTTTGAGCCATTCCTAGCATTTCGGCATCTTTCGGTAGATTACGAGTATACTTCTGCAGGTCTTCAGTATTATCAAACTGTGTCGGATTCACAAAAATACTGCAAACGGTGATATCGCTGCTCTCATTTGAAGCTTCTATAAGGGAAATATGACCCTCATGGAGAGCGCCCATAGTGGGAACAAAACCTATTTTAAGCCCCTTTTGTCGTTTCAAAGCAAGGTATTCTTGCAGATCAGCTACTTTTTTGAATATATACATACTATAAAAACTAATTATTGAATTATATACAGGATGGAGAAAAATTAAATAGCTTGATTATCAACTATTTAATCAGCTCATTTGTCTCTTTTTAGACTCAATGACCCATATTTGGCAAATATAGGACATCAAACAATCAATGAAGTACTGTTTTGACCTTGCTTTAACGCTGGTTTAACAGATGTACCCTTAAATCACAACTTAAAGTGCCTAATTTTTATTAAATTTGCACTCTTATTTTAACAAAGAGACGACTTTGTTGATATCACTGAAAAATGGATTATGTCGAAGAAAAAAGTGTTAATAGTAACACAGGAGATGCAACCATATACTGCGCTCTCAGAAGTAGCTGCTATAGCAAGAAAATTACCTCAATATATACAAGAAAAAGGAATGGAAATCAGGGTGTTGATGCCCCGATTCGGTACCATTAATGAAAGAAGACATAGACTACACGAAGTAGTTAGACTTTCAGGTATGAACATTATCGTAGATGACGATGATTTTCCACTTATCATAAAGGTAGCGTCCCTACCAGGTGCAAGAATGCAGGTGTACTTTTTGGATAACGAAGACTTCTTTAAAAGAAAGTCTGTATTCGAAGATTCAAAAGGCAAACCATTTAAAGATAATGCAGATCGTATGGTGTTTTTCTGCAAAGGAGTTATCGAAACGGTTAAGAAATTTGGCTGGCCGCCAGACATCGTGCACTGCCACGGTTGGATGACTAGTTTAGTTCCTTTCTATTTAAAGACTGCTTACAAAAACGAACCACTTTTCCAAAATTCTAAAGTAGTGTATTCACTCTACGAAAGTTTGATGGATCAATCATTTGGAGATAAGTTTCTTGAGAAAGCAACGATCAACAATTTGGAGCCAGAAGATATGAAGGACTTTACCGAAGACGGTAAAATTGCGCTAAATAAGGGAGCGATTATGTCTGCTGATGGTATCATCAATGGTTCTTTGAACGTGTCAGATATTGATAAGAAAGCCTTGTCTGGACTCAAAGTGCCAATTTTGGAATATCAAAATGAGGAGGCATACCTTGCAGCTTACCTCGAATTTTTTAATAATCTAATGGAAAGCGAAGTAGAGACAGAGTAAGTTCTCTGTACTATGCAACCTTTACCTAGTAAATCATATACTTTACAGAACAAATAATAACTATTCTGTTAGTACATCATTTTCTAAATGAATTCGCGTGATTAAATTTATTTATTCCTGTTTCTTAATTCTGGCATTAGGGAGCATTCTATCTTGCAATGATCCTGCATTTATTGATACCGATCTAGTGAATGTTGATTTGCTAGATATAGAGATAGAAGATGACTTTGATATTAGTGCTTCTACGGTAACTGAAGATTCTATTTTGGCCTATGCTCCAGGACAGATTATAATAGCTCGGTATCCTTTTGGGATTGCGGATGATCCAGTTTTTGGAAGGACTACGGCCTCGACTGTTGTGCAACCATTCTTAACGACTACATCACCACCTACTTTTGCTGGAGCTGTGGTAGATTCGGTTGTGATGGAAGTAGTATTTAATCCTGAACAACCTTTTTATGGTGATACCACAGGTGTATTAGGGATAGAGGTATTTGAAGTAGAAGAAACGTTAGATGCCGCTAGCGATTTTTATAGTAATTTTCGTGTTCAGACGGGAGCCACACCTATTGGGTCATATTCAAGAGTACCGAATTTTCAAGATAGCATAGAGTCTTCTAGACTTCAAGGAGACACGGTATTCGTAGACACTTATCCACCCCATATTCGTTTTCGATTGGCAAATAATTATGGAGAGAGAGTGATTAATGCAGGGGATATACTCCTTAGTACTACTGATTTTATTACCACTTTTAAAGGACTTGAACTCAGACCGACCATGGAGAATGAAGGATTGGTAGCCTTTGATTTTGACTCATTTGTCTCAGGACGAGGTGTAAATATCAATGGTGCTACTGTCATGATATATTATACTCAGAATGGTGAACACAAACAATATAACCTGGCAGTAAACGCTACTTTTTCTGTCAAATTTCCTCAGTACGAACAAGATTATTCTGGATCTATTGTTGGAGAATTTCTTAACCATGAAATATTAGGAGATAGTTTGATTTTTGTTCAAGGAATGTCTGGGTCTAACGCAGTAGTTCAATTGGAGGATATAGCAAGTAGACTGAATGGCTCACTAATTAACGGTGCAACTTTAGAAGTTTACGCCACGGCCTTCAATAATGATGAAGATATTAGACCTGTACCACCCCAATTGGTTTTGAGATCTTTTGATGATAATGGGGTACTATCCTACATCAGAGATTTTCAATCATCCTCCTTTGCGGGAACACTTTCGATCTCAGGGGGAGAACCCGAAGATGTGGGCAATGGAATCTACAAGTATACTTTCGATGTGGTCAGTGAGCTACAAGATATTATCAATGGTAAGAGCTCCGATGAGATCTATATACGTGTCAGCAGTAAAGTAGCTACTATGAATAGAGTTGTGCTTTTTGGTGCAGATCACAGTACCTATCCTATTAGACTTAACGTTACATATACCAAACTTTAGATTATGTGTGGAATCGTCGCCTATATTGGAGAAAAAGACGCTTATCCGATTCTAATCAATGGATTAAGAAGGCTTGAATACAGAGGATATGACTCTTCTGGTATCGCTGTCCTTAATGGAGACCTTCACGTCTATAAGAAAAAAGGAAAAGTACAAGATTTAGTAGACCACGTTGGAAAACAGAGAGTAAAAGGTAATATCGGGATTGGTCATACTCGTTGGGCTACACACGGTAAGCCAAATGATATCAATGCTCACCCTCATGTGTCTGGTAATAGACGCATCTCACTTATCCACAATGGTATCATTGAAAATTATATCACTCTAAAAGAAGCTTTAATAAAATTAGGGCACACCTTCGAGAGCGAAACAGATACAGAAGTTTTGACGCACCTCATCGAGGAAGTTCAAAAAAGAGATAAACTTCCGTTAGATGAAGCCGTCCGTGTTGCACTGACCAAAGTGATCGGTGCTTATGCTATCGTGGTAATGGATACAGAGGATCCTGACACTCTAGTTGCGGCTAGAAAAGCAAGTCCACTAGTTATTGGCATCGGCAAAGAAGAATTTTTTGTAGCTTCTGACGCATCACCTATCATCGAACATACTAAAAAAGTAGTATATCTGAATGATGGAGAAATTGCTGTCGTTAAAAGAGATGGCAACCTTTCTATCAAAAATATTGACAACGAATTGCTCACACCTTTCGTCGAAGAGCTCAATCTGAAGATTGATGCTATTGAGAAGGGGGAGTATGATTCTTTCATGTTAAAAGAAATATTTGAGCAGCCCTCCTCGATTCTTGACTGCATGCGTGGTAGGATCAATGCCGAGGAAGGCTGGATAAAAGTAGGAGGCGTAGAATCTGCACTCAGCAAATTTGTCAATGCTAGGCGCATCATCATAGCCGCTTGCGGTACATCATGGATAGCTGGCTTGATAGGCGAGTATTTATTTGAAGAATTGGCTCGCATCTCTGTAGAAGTAGAGTATGCTTCAGAACTGCGTTATCGTAATCCTATTATTAATGATAAAGATATCGTGATCGCACTCAGCCAGTCAGGAGAGACCGCGGATACTCTAGCAGCCTTAGGTCTTGCTAAAGAAAAAGATGCCATGCTTTACGGGATTGTCAATGTAGTGGGATCGAGCATAGCTAGAATGACAGATACAGGTTCTTATATTCATGCAGGACCAGAAATTGGGGTAGCTTCTACAAAAGCTTTTACAGGGCAAATCACGCTCTTGACTATGATGGCTATATATCTAGGTTATGAAAAAGGAAGAATTCCAAGGCCATATTATATACAGCTTCTAAGAGAACTCGAAAGTATTCCTGATAAGGTGAGTAGAATTTTAGAAAAAGACGAGCACATAAAATATATAGCAGGTGAAATAAAAGATGCTACCAATGCATTGTACCTCGGAAGAGGGTATAATTTCCCTATCGCACTAGAAGGTGCACTCAAGCTTAAAGAAATTTCCTATATTCATGCTGAAGGATATCCTGCAGCAGAAATGAAGCATGGACCTATCGCCTTGATAGATGAAAATATGCCTGTGATTGTTATCGCGACTAATATGAGCGCACACGACAAGATTGTTAGTAACATACAGGAAGTGAAAGCTAGAAAAGGTAAAGTGATCGCCATCATCAATGAAGGCGATGAAAAAATTAAAGATATTGCTGACTATGTTATTGAGATTCCAGCTACGGATGAACCCTTAACACCGTTGTTATCTGTAGTACCTCTGCAGTTATTATCTTATCATATTGCAATGATGCGTGGTTGTGACGTAGATCAACCTCGCAATCTTGCCAAATCAGTAACCGTAGAATAACTTCTAAAAGATTAAATCAAATGGGTCATTACGAATCACATAATATGGAATACAATTCTCAAAAAGAGAATTTAATCATACCAGAATACGGGCGAAATGTTCAACAATTAGTTATGCATGCCATGACGATAGAGGATAGAGCAGAACGTCAAGATTTTGTAGAGCGTATCATCAAGTTGATGATGCAAATGCATCCTCAGAATAAAAATATGGAGGATTATAAAGAGAAGTTATGGAGACACGTTTTCCGAATTTCAGATTTTAAGATAGATGTAGATCCTATCGAAGGAATGGAAATACCAACGCCAGACAACTCTTACACTAGGCCTGATGCAGTAGGCTATCCTGATGCAGTAGCCAAATTTAGACACTATGGTAAGAATGTGCAACGCATGATTACAAAAGCACTAGAGATGGAGGACCTCGAGAAAAGAGGGCACTATGCTGCTATCATCGGAAACTATATGAAGTTGGCTTACCGTACGTGGAGCATTGAGCACTATGTGAGTGATGAGGTGATCGTACAGGATTTGGAAGCGTTGAGCGATGGAAAACTAATCCTCTCTACTACATTATTAGATAAAATTCCGATTCCAACGAATACAGTTGCTAGAGGGAAAAAGAAAAGATCTGTTCAGTCTAGAGATCATCGCGAGAACAACAAGCGAAGTCACGGATCTAACAGCCGCAATAAAGGCAGAGGTGGCAGAAGAAAGTACACTAGATGATTTACCGCTGCACAGCAAAATAGACCCAGCGGATCTATTTTGGGAAAAACCTAGGCTACAGCCGAGGCATGCAACTTACAAATGCCCAAGATGACCTCTCCTAAATGGAAATTACTAAAATCTGAATTTATAGCTGACCTAAAGATTTTTCAGGCACGCTTTGATTACTTGCTTAATCCCTACAGTCAGAAAGTAGTTAAGGTCACCGTCCTTGAAGCCAATGATGCAGCTAATATCATAGCCATCAACAAAGCTGGCGAATTACTAATGGTTAAACAGTTTCGTTTTGGAACCCAAGAGTATAGCTTGGAGATTCCAGGAGGATTTGTTGATGATGGCGAAGAGGCTCTCCAAGCGGCAAAAAGAGAGCTCATAGAAGAGACAGGATATACTTCAACCAATTGGGAAAAGCTAGGAACTGTCTATTCCAATCCAGTCTATCAAAATGCACAAATTCATCACTTTATAGCGAGAGATATTGAACAGACCCATCCCACTGATTTCGATGATGAAGAGCATATAGAAATCAAGTTCTACTCTATTGAGGAATTAAGCAAAGCAGCCAAGGAAAATAAGATCACCCATCCCCACACTATCTCCGCCCTCTGTAGAATGTATAACCTCTTTGACGCCGACGAACTTTCTTAAGTACAGTATGCCTGATTTTTATTTAATATTCCGATAGCTATTGTAAGACAAGTTGTAGCCCAGAATCAATTCATTCTTAAGAATAAATCTTACAACAGATTAATGAAGTAAGTTGCGAAAGGAGTTAAACCCCATACAACTATTGGTTAAAGCGAATACCCAATCCCAATAGATACTATATTAGTTCTATAGAGTTTACTGTCTTGAACTAAATTAATTAACCCTATTGAGGTTCTAGTGAATACATTTAAATGATCGCTTAGATCATAGCCTACATTGACAACAATACCAGCATCAAAACCTAAAACACCATTGTTAGGGTCTTAAAGTTGTGGACTAATATAGAAACCACCGCCGATCGACAGATCATTGAAATAAGTTAATAGAATCCAGTTGCACCGCGCAAAGTCCGCATTATTGATTCTAGCGTATGCCAGTTCGATTAATAATTCGTTTCTATCTGATAGATAACCTTCATATCTAATACCTACCGATAACCCAATTTCAGCGTTATCGAGATCAAAATATGATTCATCTATAGTATCATAGGAGCCAGTAGCAAAGATTCCTATTTGAGAATGGCAAGCGAACGAAAACACGAGCATTAGTGCTAATAGTAAGTATTTCATATTATTATTCACGTTTATTCATTATTAGATTAGTTTATTGAAGTTTTTTTTTACAAAACTAAGGTTAACCAATTTTAACCAATATACGGATAATTATTTTTCTAGAACCTTCTTAAGATTTTTAGGGTCTTCTAGCAGGTAATCTTTTAGCGTTGATTCAATATTGGTTCTAGTTTCGATGTGTATTTAACCTCTTAATTGGCACTTAAATACGCCTGAGTCAAAAATATATTTTTCTATCTGGGAGCTAAGTTAGACAAATTTTTTTTTATTAAGAGTATCTACTCTATAGTGTGTGCAATCCAAGAATCACAGAGTAGCCTGTCCCCGATTTTTGTTGAGGGTAATGTTTCAAAAATCCAAATTTCATATCTTACATATAGAGGTGAATCCAAGAACCACAGAGTGGTGACATGTTTGTAGCCCAGGGTGATAACCCTGGGTATTAAGCATAAACAAAATCCAATTTGGCGCGATTTTTCTCTTAAAAATCGTGACAAATTGCATGTAAGAAACACCCTACCACATACATAAACTGCGTATGGTAAAGACCGCAAATTATCGTGTCTCTCTTAGGCAATATCTCCATTAAAGAAGATCACCTTCCATCTTAGCTTTGCGACAACCGCAATAAGCGGGATCACTAAACTTATTTCATGCGTTTCGCGACATGCCGAAGGCATCAAAGCTCGACAAAGCCGGAGGCGCGTAGAAGTGAGTGGTGGTAGCGGCACCGTAGGTATAGTGGACGACGCGACGCCGTTCCGATTTTCTCGGGACTGGGGGCACTCCCAAATCATTCTATCATGCAACCTATAACGAAAACAAAAAACGGTTCACCAAAAGGTAAAACGCTTTCTATACCTAAATCATGAGCAATATTCTCAAAAACACTACACCCTACTTAAACCGCTTCCTCAATAAAGGATAAGCAAACACTACTGCCACAATCAAAAGACAACCCAGATAAAAACCAGTATCCAACTCCTCATTCTCATTCAAGATCAACCAGGCAAGAATAATTCCGTACACAGGTTCTAGATTGATCGTCAAATTCGAAGCAAAAGCCGTCAAGTGCTTTAATGCTCTAAGAGATAAAATATAAGCCAAGGTAGTACACGCCAAAGCTAGAATTAGCAAATAGACTACATCCATGCCAGTAGGCCAAAAGATAACAGGCTCCTCACTATAGCTAAAAACGAAAGGAAGACAAACACTAATAAACAACCAAGCCGACCCTAACTCTATAAATGTAATAGTCATAGGGTCGGCATCATCAATGTACTTCTTATTTAAAATAGAAAAAGTGGCAGCAAGAAATGCGGACAAAAGCCCAAGGTAGATACCCATGTACATGCTCAAATCAATATTGTTGACCACCAGTATCATGCCTGGTACAATGAGTAATCCCAACAAAACCTCTACAGTACTAACAGGGCGCTTCAAAATGAGGGGCTCTAAGAAGGCAGTGAAAAACGAGGCAGTTGCCAGAGCAATCAAAGTGATAGATGCATTGCTATATTTAATAGCACCGAAAAAAGTGATCCAATGCAATGCTACAAGAACACCTATGCCGAGCAAGATCAGCGTCATCTTGACACTGAGCTTAGTCATCTTTTTGCCAAATCGTAATAGAAAGAATAAACTAATACATGTAATCAATACCCTCCACCATACCAGCAAGGTGGCAGAGAGGCTAATAAGATCACCAAGTATAGCGGTAAAGCCAAAAAGAAAAACGGCAACATGCAATTCTAGATAAGCTTTAGTGGTAGGCTTCATAAATATCTCAAATATTAGCTAAGGTGAATATACTATAATCCTACTCTTTTGCTACTTTTGACTAAAGCGCCTAGTTACAGCATCTCTATTTTATAGTTCAAATGGTATTAGCAATAATAAAAGTGCTTTAAATTTTGTCACAGAACAAAAATATAGCAGTGAAGCAGATAGATGTATTACATGTCAGTATTGAGTATTATCCAGCTGCGAAGGCAGGAGGATTGGCCGATGTAGTTGGTGCATTGCCTAAATATTTGAATGCCAATGACTTCAATATGGCTGTTGTCATTCCTAAGCACCATACCAAATGGATTCTAGATCAAAAGTGGGAGCAAGTATTTAAAGGTCAAGTCAAGGTAGGAGCAGATTCTTATGATTTCACGGTACAGCAGCATACACCTTTTGAGGAGCACCCACTATATGTCATTGATCTACCAGGATTGTTCGACCGCAAAAGTATCTACATCGATTCAGTCACTGGGTATGGATATACAGATGACCATGTTCGAAACATAGCCTTCCAAATGGCTGTCTTAGAATGGATCATCACCTTGCGAAAATTTCCAAAAGTTATCCATTGTCATGACCATCATACAGGACTACTGCCCTTCATGATGAATCACTGTGCCTACTACAAAAGGCTGAACAAGATACCGACTGTATTTACGATTCATAATGGCGCCTACCATGGTGCATTTTCTTGGAAGGAAGAAAACCTAATTCCGATATTTGATTTACAAGTGAAAGGACTCTTAGATTGGGATAATCAAATCAACCCGCTCGCCTGTGGAGTCAAATGCTGCTGGAAGCTCACCACCGTTTCGCCTGGCTACATGGAAGAGCTGCGCTACAATTCTAATGGACTTGAATCTCTCTTCGAGCAAGAATCTGCCAAGTCTGTTGGTCTGATCAATGGGATTGATATTGATGTTTGGAATCCAGCTACCGATCCTAGACTCAAAACGCATTTGAAGAAAGAGGTCGCTGATTTTAAGCAGAAGAATAAAAAGGAACTAGCTAAAAATTTTAAGTTTGATGCTGCCTTGCCCTTGGTTACGTTTATCGGTAGACTGGCGTATGAGAAAGGAGCTCAAATTTTGCCTGACCTATTTGTTAGATATTTAGATCAGCATCAAGATGTCGTATTCTTAGTACTTGGTACAGGAGATAAGTATATCGAAAAGCTATTGAAAGAGACCCAGAAGATGTACTCAAAAAATGTGCGTGTCCATATTGGATACGATGAGTCCCTCGCGCACCATTTATATGCAGGTTCTGACTTTCTGATTATGCCAAGTAAAGTAGAGCCATGTGGACTCAATCAGATGTATGCTATGCGCTACGGCACCATACCTGTCGTCAATGCGGTAGGAGGTCTCAAGGATACGGTGATTGACATCAATAGAAAAGATGGCTACGGCATATGTTTTCATACCGCTACGGTTTTTAGTGCGTATGATGCAGTACGAAGAGCAGCAAAACTTTATACTGAACAAAAAATCTTTACTAAGCTTCAAACGAAAGTCTCTAAGTTAGATTTTAGCTGGAAGGCTTCTGCAAAGCAGTATGCTTCTATTTACCAAAATTTGTAATAGCATTGCCAAAACCTTATATTGACCAAAATATTAAATTAATATTATGAAATCAGAGATAGTTTGTTTTATCCTAGGAGGGGGTGCAGGTACTAGGCTTTTTCCATTGACTGATAAGAGGTCAAAACCCGCAGTGCCGATTGGCGGTAAATATAGATTGATTGATATTCCTGTATCGAATTGTCTCAACTCTGGAGTCCATAGGATTTTTGTGCTCACTCAATTTAACAGTGCATCTCTCAATCAGCACATCAAAAATACGTATAACTTTGATATCTTCTCTGCTGGATTTGTTGATATACTGGCAGCTGAACAAACTAGAAATGATGATGGCTGGTTTAGAGGTACAGCTGATGCAGTACGTCAATGTATGAAGCACTTGCGGAAGTTTGAAGCAAAAAATATATTGATTCTGAGTGGTGATCAACTCTACCAGATGGATTTAAAAAACTTTAATCAATATCACAATTCATCTGAGGCGGATATCACTATCGCAACTATACCCGTCAATGATAAGGATGCAACGGGATTCGGTATTATGAAGGTTGATAAGGGAG
>Ga0209187_1001964_pt1 | contig 21302 bp, 16 predicted proteins | sample BantaG_FD_187430 | JGI IMG/M metagenome (GOLD analysis project Ga0209187, IMG submission 187430) | Marine algal microbial communities from Bantry Bay, Ireland - BantryBay_4 metaG (SPAdes) (version 2) | ecosystem: Host-associated > Algae > Red algae > Unclassified | place: Bantry Bay, Ireland...
TGGATCGGGAATTTCTTTTAAGTATTCCGTCAGTTTGGTATAGTTTGTTGGGTTCATCAGATATTTTCTCCTTGGTTGCAATCCTTTTGGATTATATCTGATGAACTCTCAACTTGAAACAACCCTGCGTTTATTCGCTACAAAATGCACCGGTCTGGCAGGATTTGCACTGCAAAGCGATGGTGCTTCTCAATTTTGTGCAATGATTTGACGTAATAACTGTAAAAATTGAGGCAATCGAGCAGATTTGCGATTTATGTCAAGTGAATTGGCTAAAACTTAGTAAACATAGGTACCTCGGCACTTTACCTATCATTAAATGTCTAGCACCACTGGTTATTAGTTAGTTGTGGTGCTAAGGATTGTGCAGCATCAAAAAGTAAGACCATGAGAATTCTGTTGATTGTGAATTTGGTAGTTGATTGGTATGATAGCTAAAGTATGTGACAGAGCTTTACTCCGTCGGATCAAAATTAATTCCATAAAAATTACTCTAAACACAAAGAGATAGACGCATTTGAGCCTTTTCGATTGGGGCCGAGTTATATATTTCGACGGGAAATATTTTCTTCTATACTCAAGTTGGCGTCTCACGGGTAAGTCAAAGTTAATTGGTGTGCTTGGCGAAGATGCCGGAAATTTCTTCGGCTTGGGTCTATAGCGGTTAGTCGTGAAGTGGGATATTTTTTGTTTAGGCTTTTGTGAACGATTTGAGGCGAAATACGTAATGGCAAATATTCCCACCTTTCCAACTTCATTCTTTCTTCTCCAGCAAGAAGGTTATCTGATTAGTTCTTGTCTTGGCATTGGTCTTACCAATCTTCGCTCGGCACATGTTCATAACAAAGGTGCCTTCTACTCGGCGCTGTTCAATCTGTCAGTAGGGTTCGAGCGACTAATGAAGGCGTTGGTCATTATTGAGCATATGCTCAATAATGACCTTTCTGTACCAACAAAGAAACAACTAAAGGCATACGGCCACAACATCATTGATCTATATGATTGCTGCGCGTCGATCGCAGTATCCAGAGGTTGCGACTTTCCAAGCCGAGAGGTTTAAACCCTATACAACAGGATTTACTAACCCTCTTAAGTGAATTCGCCCAAACAACTCGTTACCACAACCTCGACGCTCTGAATCCAACGCATGTGGGAAATGATCCGCTGGAGCACTGGGGCAAAATATTGTTGGCAATTTTGGAGCGCGACGTATCACAACATCAAAAGGGTAAGATTTTGCGACAGGCTAATGTTTTGTCATTGGCGCTTGACGATATTACCTTCACGCTAATGCATGGCCTCGACAAAAAACCTTTATCTACAGAGGAAGCCTTGGCATTGCCCGGATTGCATGATCAGGCCGCTAAATACGCGATCCTTCATCTAATCGATGTTCTCATGCCAATGAAAGCGCTTACTTCTGAGCTTAGCCATTTTGCGTACACATTAAATTGTCCCGCTCCACCGTTCCCGCAAATGCATGATTTCATAGGGTGGCTGTGGAATGATCGTCAGTATGTGCTCAGAAAAAAGAAATGGCCGTGACTGATTTTGTAAAATTATTTTCTACACAGAAACGGCTTGAATCTGTATGGGTATTTGAGTGTGGTCTACTGTCAATTGTGGTACCTGCTGCCCGTTTAGATCCTGTCGACGCTGCAACGTGTCCCAATCTGTGTGAAATAATTCAGGCTTACTTGTCGTCATTAGTTTATGTGCTTGGCAGTGTCAATCTGTCGGTCAAAGTGCGTTGGTCCATGTGGTCTCTTCTCGGGGTTGCCGCCGCCAACATTGCGTCCAGCCGGCAAAACTGATCACGGTTTTTTGAGAGTTTCGTGCGAATCAATGTCGGTTCGGTTAGTGGGTGTCACGGGTTGAGTGACGTTTTGCGGCTGACGCTTGGGTTGGAGCGCTCATGGGTTGGTGATATTGATTGATGGCATATGTGGTGTGGGACGTCATTTTAGCCTACGGAATGGGCTGATCAATAGATTCAAACAACGGTTCTTTTTGAGAATAGAGGTAAGCAATATGGGTAAAGGTGGTGGTACAAAAATGCACTGCCCTCATTGTAAAAAAACTACAATATGTGCTGCAATTTCACTCTCTCTTCTAGGTGAACATTCTGGACAACGTTGGCAAAGGAATGATCACACAGACATACAGTGGTTCAGAAGAGGTCGAACGTGTCAAGATTGTGAAGAAGATTTCATCACATCAGAAATTGATGAAAAATTTATCGATGAACTAGTTGAATTATTCAATAACGTATACCCCTCCGATTTGACAGGAAAGAGGAAATTGGTTGAGATAAGTTCAGCAAAAAAATTAAACTCAGGAGGCGAATCATGAGTGATGCTGAACGTTTACATAGAACAACGCTAGCCAATATGCGAGAGCTCTTTCCCGAAATGCTAGATGAAAACGTAGAAACAATCGCACAAATGATAACTGGAATCTTGCGATCACGTAGTGGTCAACTAGCTAAAATCGCCAGCAAACTGAAGTATAGCGGTAAAAAAACCAGCTTGGTGGATAAGTTTCGGCGCCTCGTCAGAAATCCAAACATCATCGTGGATGTTGAGTTTAGGCCAGTTACCTACCTATTTCTTGCCACTCTTAGTAAGGAACGGCTTGTCTTCGCAATAGACAGTACTAAGATAGGGGGGAAATGCATTTGCTTAATGCTGAGTGTGCAATATAAAACTCGAGCACTTCCACTCGCTTGGGTAGTTTTTAAAGGTCGTAAAGGGTATAGCACCCAAGCTCTCCAACTAGAATTATTCGAATTAGCCAAAACTTATGTGCCGAATGATTGTCAAGTCGTCCTTCTTGGTGATGGCGAATTTGATGGCAGTGAAATCGTAAAATGGTTAGAAGAACAACTCAACTGGGATTATGTTTGTCGTACCGACGAGACCACAGTGGTTCTCTATCAGGATGCTTGGATCCCACTCAAGGATATCCCTCTGTGTGCAGGTCAGGAAACCTTGCTTCCACAAGTACTCTTTACACAAAGTAATCAAGCTGGACCTATTAATGTCTTGGCTGTCTGGCATGAAGCAGAACAACGCCACTGGTTCTTTGTCACTTCCTTTGACGACTACAAAATTGCACAAAAATGGTATCGCAAACGCTTCACGATCGAGACCCTTTTCTCCGACTTTAAGGGCCGAGGCTTCAATCTTAACAAAACCAAGTTATGGAAGCCAGAACGGGTTAGCCGTCTGATTTTTGCTGCCTCCATTGCCTACGTCTTTACGGTCTATTTAGGGGTTGAATCGATCGTCAACGGCGTTTATCATCAACTCGTTCGCACTGATGATTATTATCACAGCTTATTTCAGTTGGGCCTTATTTATCTTGACCATCTCTTAAATGAATGTTTAGACATGCCAACTCTCTCTTTTTTGCGTCCACCTTCTTCTTTTGCTCATGGCGCTACCTGACATGCTTTTCATATTCCCCCAAATCGGAGGGGTATACGTTACTGAATTGAATTACGAAACGCATTAAGTGCAATCAAAAAATGCGGAAAAATATAGCAACGAGGCGGCTCAGGCTGCTTCGACTCTTGGTGAGCTTTCGAAATCTTTAGAAGTTTTGAGAGCACTCAAAATTTATCGTGAGGCATGAGTAGATTTGGGCAGGTCAATGTTGTTAAGTGGCGACCTGCTTTTTCGGTTGGGCGCGGTCGAAGGTCACGGTTTTGTGACGGAGCGCTCGGTTGGAATTTTGGGTTTTGTTTGTGCCACAGCGCGTTGATTTGAGCTTAGTCGATGCAGATTTTTGGTGAAAGTCATGTCGTCGGTTTTGTGATTGCCGCAGCATTTGCGGAACCCGTAGATGGGTTGGGTGTGGTGTTTGTGGCTCAGATTTTGGATGTGCGGATCTTGTTTGAGTTGTGGTTTACACGTGGCAATTTTCACGAACGAACAATGGGGTCTGCACGGTGGGTCTCGATTCTGGGTCGGGCTTTGGTGATATGGTCTTTTAGGCACCGTTTGGCCTTGGCACTGCTGTCGGTGGTGATTTCTGATGCCCGTTTTGACTCATGTGTGCGTGGCAAAGTCCCCAGCTTGGGGGGCTAAATTTAGGCTTACTTGTCGCCGATGTGGTCAGTTTTTTGTTTTTGCGTGGGTGGACGATGGGGTCGAAAAACGGAACTTTGGTTCGAGGTTGTGAGTTAGTTGAGGTTCATTTTTCGAATGTTGCGAGTCTGAGTCGTTGCAGTTTGTTTGTTGCACAGATCGATACTTGAATCCACATGGGTTTTCGTTAATGGTCTACTTTCGACGCTCGTTTCTGCTGCCTGTTTTGGATTATGTTGGTGTTGCGAAGTGTCCTAAAGTGCGGGCCATGATTTAGATGTGTGTTTTGTGGTTGCGGTTAGGCTTGGCGCTGTTGTGCTGTCGGCAAAGTAGTTATTCCATGTGCTCTCTTCTCGGGTCAGCCGCCGCCAACAATCACTCCAACGGATTTTTGGTGATCAGGGTCCAATCGGAAGGTGTAGGGTTCTTGATGTGGATTGCATTGATGTGAGTCACGGAGTCAACTCAAAACCGTTGAGTTCAGCGTTGGGCGCTTTTATACAAGGGCAGTCTGAAATCCCCCATCTAAAAATTCACGTTGAATTCACGATCTAGGAACGGCAAATTAAGTATACTTTACTATTTGCTCAACATCTGCTACATGGCCTGTGAAATTCAGGTCTACTGACTGCTAATCGAGGAACTGAATTTTAGAGAAATACATGTGCCTGCAAGCTCTACTTTCAAAATTCGAACTGCTTATTGGATAAGACCTACAGAACCATATCCTTACGATTATCATCATTTCTGCTCAATACGATATAAGTGCCTTCATGGCTCAAAAACCCACTACAGCTCAAATTAAACAGATAAGTCTGGCTCTGCTTGATGCCTTCAATCATAGTTCTTTAATTCGATTAGTTCGAATTGAGTTCGATGAGCAACTAGAGTGGTTTACACCAGTACATGGCAAACGTGATTTAACCACAGTTGTGGATCATTTAGTTCAATATTTCGCGGCTAAAGACAATGGGCTAAACCATCTGCTTAATGGTTCTTTGGTTCAGAATCCAACGAATAAAGCTCTACTAGAATTAAGGTCGAGTTGGTCAACTATTGAGTTTGAGGCAATCTCTCTTCCTCGACATCATCCAAGCATAAATTCCAATCGAAGATATCTGAACGTCATTATAGCAACCTCGCTGAGTATTCTGTTTTTCGTGGTTGCTACTTGGTGGTCGCAACGTCCACCATCTCAAATGCCAAAAGGAGATTTTAACATTGCTGTCGCTTCATTCAACCTGACCGATAACTCTGACGCGTCTTTAGATACCAATGCGTTGAGAGAGCTAAGCAGTACTATTGCAGGATTTTTGGAAAGTGACAAACTAAAGCCTATCATTGGTAAAGAGGTGACTATATGGGAGCAGTCACACGGAGTCAAACCGATCATAAGCGGTAGCGAGGCACAAATTGCTCAGCAGTTGAATGCGGATGTACTTGTTTATGGGGATATACGTGAAGGCAAGGCAAATCAGTGGATGGTCCATCCTAAGTTTTTTCTTACAGATAAAGCCGTTTTTCTTGCTACTGAGCTTTATGGCGAACATGCATTAGGGACACCCATTCCCCACTATTTGGATGCAGCATCGGATAAAGAGTTAACGAAAATTATAGAAGTTCGTTTAGAAGCTCTTACTCAGTTATTGATAGGGCTTTCATTCTATGAACGTGGTAAGCAGGCAGACTATAGTACAGCAGCAAAGATATTCAATGATATCGCAGACGGAGAATGGGGAAGAAGCGAACTCGATTCGGGACAAGAAATTCTATTGCTGTTTCAGGGGAATGCGCATTTGAAATGGGCCGCATACACTGAGAATGATCATGATGAGCGATTTGAACTTCTTGACAAAAGTCAGAAATATTTTTCGACAGCCATTGCTGAAAACGAATTTCATGGAAGAGCGTACAATGGTCTCGGCTCCTCTTTTTTCCAGATGGCCCGCCCTCAATTGGATGACATAGAAAATGAATGTGGGTGGGACTGGAACCTTATGAAAAATGCGACCAATGCATTTCAACAAGCATTTGATGCCCCGCCCGCAGGAAAGCCTAGTTCTGGGAAAGTTGACTTAAGAAGCAATTTGGGCTTAGGAAAAGTACAATACTGGGTAGGGTACTGCGGCGAAGTATTTCCACCGTTCGGTAACGAATGGATGCTTGCACGTAAGTATTATGACGTAGCACTGCAGGAGTATGAGAGCGCGCCAAAGCACTTGTTTGCATTAGAGGCTAGCTTAATCTATTCAGATCTTGGATTTATGTCTCTTATGGAAGCAAATCAATTATTGATGGAGGGGGAAAATAATTCAAATAAGATAGAGCCACTGCTAGAAACATCTATAGATGCTTACCAACAATCGATAGAATTGATCGATCTTGCTGACTCAGATGAAAGTCATCGCCATGCCTTATCTGTCGCTCCTTACTACTTAACGGCACTATGTTTGCACAATGATAAAGATGGTGCATATGCCGCGTTGTCGAGAGTCATATCTTTATTTGAGAAGCCAACAGAAATTCAAAATCATATATTAGAAATTACACCTATTTGGGGGGATTGTACATCATGAATTTGCCGACTCTGCACAGACTTGTGTGCTTTGCGCTTGTTGCATGTTTAGGAATTATCGGTTTTTCAATAATTAATGTTCAAGATGCCAACGCATCCAACAATCCAATAAAGCTGCTACAAACACCAACGCCAACGCCTGTTCCCACTAGAGTACCTGCATGGCGAAGTCAATACACGGGACAACTTCCTAGAGGACTACATCGAACTGCTGCCGCAACGTGGGCCGGAGATCCCGAGTCGCAAGCGTTTAGTGATAGTTGCCCCGAAGATATAATTGTTTCTGCTGGAGATTCATTTTGGAAATTTGAACAGGTAGGGCCAGAAGATCAAATTGAGGGAAATTTTATTTTTCTGAATGCAATTCAGTGTGGAGATAATCTAAATCTAAATGCAACCGCTACGATCCGTAAGCCTGATGGAGATCAAGTAAGCATATCTCAGACAAATCCCACAAATGAGAATTTTGTGTTATTCAGCTATGCAATTCCGGTAAATGAAGTATATACAGGCCTGAGTTTAACAGGTAAATATGTGTTGTCCATTCAGAGTGAAGGTCGACCAGAGCAATCACACAACTTCTATGTAGCGAGGCCAAATCAGGGAATCCTGCTGCTTGATGAGAACACACTTGAGTTGAAACGCCAATTCACTGTTGGTGAGACAATACACATTGCATACAATAATCTCAAAAATGCTGAAATCGGTTTGTATCAAACATATCCCTCAGAGGATAGTGCAGTTTTGATAGATGTATGGAAAGCAGAAGATGCAGTGGAGCGTATTCCCATTACGGAGGATGTACCTGCTGCAAGCTATATGCTAGTCACCTGTGTGAATAATTGTAAGCTTGATGTATCGAATGGAAAATTCGTTACAAACGAAAAATATATTTTAGATACATGGTTTGAAATTAGCGAGCCATATGAGCAACCAATAACCACAGTACAAATATTTGAAGAGGTTGATCCAAGCCTAGATCTGCCAGACATTGATGATGTTACGGATGACTATTTAGAAGATCCTCAATATGTCAGTATCAAGGAAGAGACATTAAACCAACTTAGGAGCATTGGTGAAGCAGACGGCCAAGACGAGACACGCATCATATTTGAATTATCCTCTAATTTAACTGTAGAAGCAGAAATTCGAAACTTCGTAAGAAGGGATAGCACAACATCCATAACTGCACATTTGCTAGGTAATGAATTTGATTTGGTGAATCTGGTAGTTAGTGACAATGGTCTCATCGGTAATTTGGTTGTTGATAACGTTCTTTATCAGATACGAACATTCGAGAATAACACACACATCATTTCTAAGGTTGATCAAACTCAACTTGAAGAAGAGCTTGAACCAGATCCTCCTCCAGTAGAAAATGAAGCTGACGAGGATTTTGAGCCACCACTTTTACAAAATGTAGCGAATCCTGTTGTTGATGTTATGGTAGTTTATACACAGAATGTAGAAGAAAATTCGAACGATATTGATGCGGACATCGCACTCGCTATCGCCGAAACGAACTCGTCATTTAGCAATAGTCAGATTAACGTAGGCGTGAATTTAGTTCATAGCGAAAAGGTCAATTATTCGGAATCTGGCGATCTTGTAGTCGACCGAGATCGCTTACGAATTACGAACGATAATTTTCTAGATGATGTGCACGATCTCCGCGACGAACACGGTGCTGACATCGTAGTTTTATGGATCGAGAGCGGTGGAGGTTGTGGTATTGCCCACATAATGAAAACAGTATCAACAAGCATGACAACCAGCGCGTTTGCGGTTGTAAAGAGAGAATGCGCAACGGGTAAGTTTACCTTTGGTCATGAACTAGGTCATATTCTAGGAGCAAGACATGACTGTGTACAAGACGCCACTCTAAATAGCCCATACTCGTTCAATCATGGCTTTACCAGTCCCGAGGGTCAAGATCCATGGCGGACCATGATGGCCTATAATACAGCTTGTAAGAGTGAAGGATTTTCTTGTCCACGAATACCATTCTGGTCAAATCCAAATATGGAACGAAGTAGCTCACCAATGGGGCAGGAAAATTTAGGTATGTGTAGTGCAAACAACCATAAAACACTAAATAATACAGCACAAACGGTTGCGTCATTTAAAACTAGACCCGAAACACCACTACCTAAACCACCTTCTAAATCACAAACGACTAAACCTACTGAACCACCATCGCTCGAATTTACCTGTGAGGACTCAGTTGTTTCTACAGATGAATGTAAAGTGCTTATAAGTATATATGATGATACGAATGGGGTAGAATGGAAATCAAAACAAGATTGGCTTGACACTGACAATCATTGCACATGGAATGGGGTGACTTGTAACGGAAATTTCATTACCCAACTTTATTTATCAAACAACAACTTAAATGGCACTCTTTCGCAAGAGATAGGTGGACTAAGCGAATTGGTTACCCTTGACTTGGAGGATAACAATCTTAGCGGTCCTATTCCAAGCAGTTTAGGAAATCTTGGCAAGCTGCAAACTCTGCTATTGACCAATAATGATATTAGTGGTCCTGTTCCAGAACAGTTAGGTCAATTATCTGAATTAATCCATTTACGTTTGGGAAATAACGACTTGCATGGCTCGATTCCAACAAGTATCGGAAATCTTGGCAAACTCCAAAGCCTCTATTTATATGAGTTTATGGATGACGATGAAGATAGTAATGCAAGGTTAGATGGCGAAATTCTTGCCAGCTTGATGAGTCTTAGCAGTACTCTCAAACAACTCAGTTTGCACGGTCAAAACTTTTCGGGGCAAATTCCCCCCGGGTTAGGGGATTTCAAAAACCTAATTGCTTTATATTTGGACAACAATAATTTCACGGGGAAAATACCTTCCCAATTAGGTAATATGACGGCTCTGAGAAATTTACGCCTCAGCGACAATGAGTTCGAAGGAAAGATCCCCTCAGAGTTGGGCAACTTAACAGAGCTAACAGAACTGATGCTCGGGGGTAATGCCTTGCATGGCTCGATTCCTGAAAGTTTAGGAAATCTGGGCAAACTAAGAGTTCTCTCCTTGTATGGTTCTTCGGACGATAGTGATGCCAGACTAGATGGTAAAATTCCTGAGAGCTTAATGAATTTGAGTGATACGCTTGAGCGACTCAACTTGCATAATCAGCAGCTTTCTGGAACGATTCCTAAGGGGTTGGGTGATTTTCAAAAACTAATTTCTTTGTTTTTAAATAATAACAATCTAACTGGGAACATACCTTTAGAGCTAGGTAATCTAGCCGCACTTGAGAAGCTGATTGTTGAAAATAATCAATTAAGCGGAAATATTCCTCGAGAATTAGGTCAATTATCCGAATTGGTGGATCTACGGTTAGGAAACAACAACCTAAGTGGTGAAATTCCTGAAAGTTTAGGCGATCTAGACAACTTAAGAATTCTCTACCTGTATGATTCTTTGGATGATAGTGATCTCAAGTTAGACGGTAAGATTCCTGATAGCTTTATGAAGCTTAGCGATACGCTTGAGCAGCTTAGCTTACATAGTCAGAATCTTTCAGGATCAATTCCCGAAAAGTTCGGTGATTTCCAAAACTTGACGCATTTATATTTAGATAATAACGATCTAACTGGAGCCGTCCCCAATACATTAGGCAATCTCACAGCACTGCAAAGATTCAGACTTAATGGCAATAATCAACTGGAAGGAACAGTCCCCATTGAATTCGGCAAGCTAGAAAATTTGAGTAATTTACGTATTCAGGAAACCAAAATTTGTGTACCCAACGATGAGATACTTAAACAGAGGTTCGAGAGTAATGACTCGTGGATATCATCAGGCATAGATTGTCCCGAGTAAATATCAGTGAGTATTTATTAAGCATTAAAAAACATACTTAGGCTTCGTAAATTACTAATTGGTAAAAAAGAGAGGCTGTTCGTTGAGTGAACAGCCTCTCTTTTTCATTGTGTAGATTGCAGGAGATGATTTGCTAGAATGCCTCGACCAGCTAAGTTTGGCGTGCTAGCTAGAGCACGCTTGTGATACCAGCCAATGACCATACGTTCGGCGGCTTCGCAATCCTCGGCGGCCAACAATAGACGACCGGCGTCAAGCTCGTCGAAGCGATCTTCTGGACGGGAGACGAAGCGTTCGTTGATGTGCCAATCTTCGTGATGGAATAGATAGAATGTCTGTTATAGCTGTAGGCGTTTGCCGCATAACTTATTATGAAAAAGGCCGCTGCGAAAATCACTCTCGCAACGGCCTTTTAATTACCCAATTCGCCTATCCCGTTCACCGCCATGAACTACGTTGTTACCCGCAATGTACACATCTCTCACCGGCACGAGTTCCGTCAACTCCTGGTGCCGCATGAGGTCTCGTCGTTGGAACCAATGCATGACCGTCGCTTGGGCTGCCTGTTGATCTGCGTCGACCTCTTCCAAAACGTGGTCCTGTTCGACAAAGCCGTCGTCGGTGTTCGTGAAGTGGATTTCTTCGTGCGTGTCGAAGCGATCCTCTGGTCGACTTAATTCTCGCTCATTCTCCCACGCCTCCATCTGGAATTGGGTGAGCGCTTTCTGCAACAAGCGCCGCTCTGCGCCGGGAATATAGATTGGCTCGTCCAACTTGTGGAGTTCTCGATAGCGCCCCTTGACCAGTGGGATGAGCGTGTATGTCTGCGTCGTGGTCGAGACCACCAGCGCTTCGTCTTCGGCTATTTTCACCCCGAGGAAAACTCGGTTGCGCTTGCCGATGATTTGGACGAGGTGGTCCTGCCTCACATATGGCGTGGTGAAAATCTGGCTGTCGTCTGGCTCAATCGATAGGTTGTCTCGCTGGATTGGCTCTTCGGATTTCGGCCGTTGCATGAGGTTGAGGAGGGAGCTTGGTGTCTCACTAATTGCGCCTCGTTCCGTCGCTTTCTCTTCAAGCAATGTTACCAGCGCTGCACCGTGCGTTGCGCAAGGGAATGTCATAATTTCAACGGTGGATCCTCTGAGGTGTGCATCGATGAGGAAGTTGAGTTCGGTTGCCACGGGTCCGTTTGGCTGCTCGCCCAATTGACGCTCAAGCCACTGGATGTAGAGTTGCGCCGCTTCGTCCGCAGTGCGCTTGGCGGATTCAGGAAAATCCACGAGCCAGAACTGATTGTTCAATCGACTCTCTTGGCGTTTTGCGGATCCTATTTTGAAGTAGACTCGATGCCGATGTAGAATACTATCGGTTTCGGTTTTCGTTAAGATGATCATAGTTGGTTAACCTTGGTTATGATTATTTTGATGATACTGGAACTGTGGAGCTATTGGGTCTCGACACCCGATAGCTCCTTTTCTTGTTACGTGAAACTAACTAAACAACGTGACTGCAAGTGCGATAAGAATGAGGATGCCAATCAATAACTCGGCTCCTGTGTTTCGTTCTAATGCATAGCGTGGTGTACAAAATGTGTCGAGCAATGCGCCCTCCCACGCCTGCTCTCGTTCTGGTATTCGATGCTTATTTGCGCCAAAATACTTTTCGTTAAATCGTTCCAACCCTTCGATGTTTGTCTCTAGAAAGATGCGTTCGTAGTCCAACTGTGTATCGAGACTCATGCATTCCCATTCGTCTGGGTCGAGGTTGAAGTTGTTGAGCAACTGCTGGTTAATCGGTCTGCCCCATGCTCCTTCTGCGCACCACGCTTCTCCTGCTTTCGTTAATCCCGTATTCATTTTCTTTCCTCCAAATATTGATAAAACCCTTCAAACTTAGACGCCAACTTCTCTCGAATTCAATCATCAGATGGCCCATAAATGGCACAAGCTTGTGTGGCTTTCGGCACGCCAGAAACTCGTGCGAGTCGACGTGCTGACGCGCGGGGCAAACAAAACGAACCGAGCAAAGACGCGGGAATGATCGAGTGCTGTTTTGTGAGAGACTGGCCCGATCGAAAAGTTGGGAGAGAAAGTCGTACGGGGATGGCCTTTGACGCGTCATCTGTGCGCGTAGGGTCTAGCGTTCTGCTACCGAGGAGGGATGGCTGCGTCGCACAAGACTTGTAAAATTGGAGGGACTGATGATGATGATGCAAGGGAGGGGGTAGCTTAGAAAATCAGAAATATACAACAAAAAAAGCGCAGCGCTTCGTTCTGATTTTCTGCGTAGGGGGAGAGCGAATTCCGACCTGTGTGGATGCGACTGATGGTCCAAAATGAGCGGTTTTCCCCTCAGAAGACTAAGCGTAGCTTTCCGCAGCAGTCCATGATTCCCTGCACCGCGCCTGCGACGGAACGGTACTGGGGAACCCATATTGCCTACCCAACAATGAGTGAAGTGAAGCGGCGCACAGATCGAAGCCCCTAAAAAAATATATAATAGCTGCGCAGCAGACACCTTATGGGGCGCAACTCGCGAGCGATGACGATTGTGTTGATCCACATGGTCCGATGAAACAAGCTCAGATGACGCCAAATGCCGGTAGGCCGACTTGGCGTCAACCTGAGCGGCAGATCCCATGGGCCTGTTCTATGGATCGACTGGCACGGTTGGGCGACAGTCTATGATGAGGTTGTGGAGATTGCCAGACTCGCCAAAGTGAAATGCGACAACTTGGGCATCGAGCTGGCGTTCGCCACGGCTGACCGTCTATCCTCTTGTTTTTGACGCAGCAGTTCGCTGGCAAAAAATGTCATAAAATAGGTCAGCTGTGGAAACGCTAGCGGCATCGAATCTAACGCTCTAGCACAGTCTACGGCCACTACGTTGAGCCGCGCGTAAAGACGAGTCACAAACTTTAAAGACCCATGGATTCCTAGCCAAGACTCATGGACTGTATCGGTTTAGTCTGCTTTGCGTCGTGAAACGTGGGCATTTTATCTGCTACGGTGAATCCGGCTGCGTGTGGATCCGCGCCAAAAGCGGCCCAAATAGACATGAAATGACCTAGAAACAGATAGAATTTTCGCGCACAGACCGGAGAACGTAACTAAACCCCATGACCGGCCACCCTGAACCCGGCGCTGATATCACCAGCCCAACGCAATCCCTAGAAGAATCCCTGACCCGGCTCAGCACCGAGCAAATCAGGTTCATCTCCGCCCGGCTCAACGCCAAGAATGACAAAGAGGCAGCCAGATTAATTGGCCTGAGCCCCAACAGGTTTACTCCTGGTCCGGCGAAGCCAAGGCGATTATTCATAGAGCACAAAGGGCTTATTTACAGAACGCTATTTTAGCCGCCCAAGCTGTCCTGCAAAGACATGTTCTAGAAGCGGCATTAGTCAAAGTCCAGGCCCTCCAAGGTCATCCCGAGGGTCAAGATAAATTGAAGCAGGATGCCGCCACGGAGATTCTAGATAGAATGCTCGGCAAGCCCCGGCAGTCTGTTGATGTCATTGGGCACGGGGGAGGCAATGGCGAGGGTGATGTTGTGCCGAAGACGTATGTGACGATTTCGCCGGATATGTGGGATAAAAAAAGTTGAAGAGGTGACTGGGTGAAGAGGTGAGATGGGGTGCAAGTGGTCAGTTTTGCCGTTGCACTTTTATATGTTGGTCATTGAGTGGGATGACTCGGACCCGGTCTTCGGTAATGACAGTGAAGAGACCGGCCCAAGAGTCTTGGTTTTCTAGCGCGGTTAGCACAGTCTTTACCAGTGCAGAAGGAGATAATCCATGCAGGCGACAAAAGATGATGCCGCTCTGCGCGGGGAGTTTATGACGAAAAGCCAGCTCGCCAAAATCTTTATCAAAGGTGATTATGATACGGTTTTCGCGCTGCGCCCGTTCAAGGATAGCAGGATCCTTCACGCCGGGGGAATCAATTCTGATCCAGACAATGTGATGGCCTTGCTCTTCGAGCGCCTCGACCAGATTTCGGGGGCAATTTTCATCAGCTAGGATACGCATAAGTTACGCTGCCAGAGGGTAAACTTTTTCTGCTTGAAGCATTGAACTTGCATAACGCAGACAGGCCAAAATATCGTCTCGCGTCAGACCGGGATAATTATATAGAATCTCCTCTTCGCTCCATTCCGACGCGAGGAGCTCAATGATAAATTCAACTGCCAGCCTAGTTCCCCGGACAATTGGTTTTCCAACCTGAATCTCCGGGTCGATTGTAATCCGTTCTTGCCACTTCATCATCTGAGTCCTCCAATTTAATTCACATATCAGTTGATAAGATTATATCATATTTGAAAGGCGAGTGGGTAGCAGAGTTGCGAAGTTGAAAGGTGGAACAGTCACGCCACCCCCACTCCAGCCCCAATAACCAATCCATCAACTCAACCACTTTACCAACCCTTATCCCATGACCACCTACAATCCCCTGCCCTGGCAAGTCCCGGTGTGGCAAGACAAACGTAGAATCTTATTGTTAGCTGGCTCGGCCGGCGGCGGCAAAAGTAGAATCGCCGCGGAGAAGATTCACGGCTATCTTCAGAAATATGCTGGCGCGACCGCGCTGGTTGTGCGCAAAACCCAAGCCAGCATGACGAACTCGACGTTGCTGTTTCTCCAAAACGAAGTCATCGGTCCGGCCTCTGGGAATAATATTTATCACAGAAAAAGTGAAAAGCGATTTGAGTATCCCAATGGCTCGATTTTGGCCTATGGCGGTATGTTCACCGAGCAGCAGAAAGAGTCTATTAGAGGCGTTGGCTCGTCCGGCGGCTTGGATATTATTTGGATGGAGGAAGCGACTCAGTTTGATGAGTCTGACTTTGATGAGCTGTTGTTTCGGTTAAGAGGCAGAGCCGCGCCCTGGCGGCAGGTCTTGCTGACCACCAACCCCGATGGCCCGCTCCATTGGATCAACGTCCGGCTCATCTTAGGCGAGGGTGCTGTCCTCTATGAAAGCAAAGCCGCGGACAATCCGCACAACCCAGAAGATTACAACAGCACGCTGCAACAGACTACCGGCGTCGAGCGCAAGAGGTTGTTTGAAGGCCAGTGGGCGCAGGCCGGAAAGCTCGTTTATGAGATGTGGCGCGATGGTGGAAAGTTGAATCATGTCACCGATGAGGCTGATTATGTGCCGGGGGCTGGGGCAGTCTATTGGGCAATAGACGACGGCTATTCTGGAGAGATCGATGAGCGTTCGGGCTTCTTCAAGGCCGGCAGCCATCCGCGCGTCTTTTTGCTGGGCCAGATGCGCTCCGGCGTCCTGAACATCTTTGCTGAGTCATACAGAATCCAGACCCATGCATCGCGCCAGATTGCGGGTGTCTTGGAGATGGGCTATCCGGAACCGGTCTTTTGCGCGGTAGATAAATCTGCCGCGGCACTCAAGGGTGAGTTGCACCACAGCGATTGGGGCGACTTGTCCTGGCAATTGTACACGCGCAACTCGCCCTCACGTGTGGCCGAGAGCATGAAGATCGTTCGCGAATGGCTGACGCCGGACAAGAATAATCACGTGCGCGTTCGAGTCCATCCCAGATGCACATATCTCCGCAGCGAGATGGCGACCTATGGCCTGAATCCACTGACCGGCGAGCCAATCCCAGACTTTGATCATGGGCCGGATGCGTTGCGCTATTTGATTTGGACGTTGCGGGTGATGGGATAAAAGTTGAAAGGTTGGATTTGTCGTTGTGGTTGTTTACACTTTCATGGCCTGATGTTGGTCAATAAATGAAGTCATCAGATTGCACTCATCATGGTCTAACAATGATTTTGGTAACCAGCTCACAATAGCCGGAGTCGTGTAGATCAAATAGCCACTTTCTTTGTGCTCAATTTTGTGAAGCCGCTTCCAACTGATATCTGATGTGATTCCGTCTGTTTCACTTTTTATACCGCTATCATTGATAGTGACCTGATGTTCTGAGCCAATAATCTCGCTTCCTTTATACTGGCGAAAAAGCAGCCACTTGGTAAAAAGTGGAAGGAATAAGAACATAATGCCTGCAAATATAATTGGTAAACCAGTCGAAATATCCCAGATTAGCGAAGCTATCAGGCCAGCGACAAAGCAGACCGTGGCAATAGTGAGTAGTTTACGATTCGAACGATGCGAGATTGCACCAGCACTTTGCTGGGCAAGCTCTGTGGTAAAAGTATATTGCAAGTCAATCTGTCGATTAGTCATATTTAGGTTCCAGATACAAGTCAGGGTAATTAGGATGTAACACTTTCATATATGATGAGATTTCTACCATATTGACGCACCGAAGTGCAGGTATCTTTCATTTGCGCCACCGGATCTGGCGCAACGTCTGCAAACCGCGTGCAGCGCTGCCGGCCTTTATTACCTCGTGCCGGTCGAGTCTTGAGTGGGGGCAGATTGTTGTGCAAGGTTGTTCGGTGGTGACAGATTTGATGGTTGGCGGACGTCTTATATATGGTATACTCTTTGTTACCCTCCCTCGGACAACAAACTGATATAGTGCGCCATTTATTTAACCCGCTCCTCCCCGAGCAACCATGAATTTTGGATCCACCTATGGCCGTAAAACCCACATCTGATCAACTAAAACAACTAATCGATGCATTGCTCTCTGCCTTTAACTATGACGAGTTGAAGCAGCTGGTAAGCTTTGAGTTGGATGAAGAGCTGGCATGGTTTACGCCTGTAACCGGCAAGCGCGATTTGCGGACCGTTGTGACTGAGCTAGTGCTCTTCTATGCCAGCCAAGATGGCGGCTTGCGGCGACTATTGACCGCTGCGTGCAAAATGAATGATGGCAATGAGTTGCTGGAGCAAGTTGAGCGCGACTGGGACGGAATAGACTTTGAACCTCTTTCGCTGCCCGATGATCATCCGCACCAAACCATTATTCACGGCGACCAGATTGAAGGCGACAAAATCGGCAATGATAAAGTCGGTCGCGATAAGACCACCACTGGCGATATTGCTGACTCAGTCTTTGCCGTGGGTGAAGGCGCGCAAGCGAATATTACCCACAACTATTACGGAACAGATAAACCTGAACCCGCAGACCCCGCACCCGGCGATCCACCCTACCTCGGCCTGAACTACTTCACCGCCGACGACGCCCACCTCTTCTTTGGCCGCGACGCGTTGACCAGCGAACTGGTCGCGCAACTGAACACCTACAACCAAAGCGAGACGCGCTTCCTCGCCGTGATCGGAGCGTCGGGCAGCGGGAAGTCGTCGCTAGTGCGGGCGGGGTTGGTGCCTGCATTGCGGAGCGGTGCAATCGACGGCAGCGACCGTTGGGTTGTGCATGTAGTAACGCCAACCGCGCGACCACTAGAAAGTTTGGCAATTAGTCTGACGCAAGAGAGCGAATCAGTAACCGCTGCGGATACGCTAATGGCAGATATGGTGCAGACGGTGAATAGTTTGCATTTGTATGTTCGTCGTTTGATGACTGGCACCTCGGCGGAGACGCGCCTGCTGCTGGTTGTGGATCAGTTTGAAGAACTCTTCACCTTGTGCAAAGATCCAAAAATGCAGCAGCACTTCGTCGACAACCTGATGAGTGCCGCGATGACAGATGGCCCCACGGTTGTTGTGCTGACCCTGCGCGCAGACTTTTACGCGCAATGCGCCCGTTTTGATGATCTGCGCAGCGTAATAAAAAGGCAGCAAGAATATATCGGTGCGATGAGCGAAGAGGAATTGCGTCAAGCGATTGTGGAACCGGCGACGACAAATGGCTGGGACTTTCAAGACGGGTTAGTGGATCTGATTTTGAAAGATGTGGGCAACGAACCCGGGGCACTGCCGCTGCTGTCGCACGCGCTGCACGAGACGTGGAAACGACGCCGCGGACAGACGTTGACCCACGATGGCTACCAAGCTGTAGGAGGCGTCAACGGTGCGATTGCCAAGACGGCCGACCATATTTATAACGAATTATCCGCTGACCAGCAAGCCATTGCCCGCACCATCTTTATTCGCCTGACTGAACTTGGCGAAGGATCGGAAGATACGCGACGGCGCGTGGCGTTGGCTGAACTACAGCCCACCGATGGTAACATGGGCCGCGTGGATGAAGTGCTAAAAGCGTTGGCCGATGCCCGTTTGGTAACGACCCATGAAACTGAAGCAGAGGTGGCGCATGAAGCGCTGATTCGCGAATGGGATACGCTGCGCGGCTGGTTGGATGATGACCGTGACGACTTGCGTACACATCGCCGCTTAACGGAGGAAGCGACTGAATGGGGTAAAAATCACGATGGTGGTTTACTTTACCGAGGTGGAAGACTAGAGCAAGCATTGCTGTGGACTGAGTCACACGCTGGACAAATAAACGAGCAGGAAGATGCATTTTTGGCCGCTAGCCAAGCAGAACGACAGCGTGAGCTTGATGCCGAAGAGCGTATAGAATTGGAACGCAGAGAAGCACAGCAACGTGAACTTGAGAATGCACAAGCATTGGCGGCAGCGGCTGAAGAACAGCGTGAAACAGAGGCTGCCCGCGCTAGCGAAGCCGAAAAGCGCCAGAAAATTGAAGAGGAGCGTGCGGTTGAAGCCGAGCAAGCATCGAGCAGATTACGGCGTCGTGCGCTTTCCCTTGGAGCGGCTTTAGCTATTGCATTGATTGGAATTATTGCAACCACTTACTTTTACTTTGAATCAAGTAATAATGAGGAAAAAGCTCAACAGAACTTGATTGAAGCAGAGCGCAATGCGGACGAAGCAGAGCGCAATGCGGACGAAGCTGAACGCAATGCTCAGGTTGCAGCGGCAAGGCTTAATCAGTTTGGGGAAGTCGTCGGTGGTCTTGGTTTAGATTCATTATTAACAATTGCAGATGATTTGGTCACATCGAGTGATCGAAATGGTGCGCAAGTTTTACTTGAAACAGCTATTAGGGCGAATCCTAACCTGCTTGTCGATGTTTCAATTGATGAATTGAGTAATACCTCACGCTCTCTTTTATTCACTGCAATACAGAATGCAACGGATGATCCAACACAGTTTAGTGATGAGTCTATCATCCAAGCTTTGACAGATGCTACTGAGATTCTTGGAGTAAAGGATAAAAATGGAGCCGCTTACATTCATATTCCAGCAGGAGAGTTTTTGATGGGTTCCGATCCATCTGACAATCTAGCTGATAGTGATGAGCGTCCGCAACATATGGTAAAATTTGAAGAATATTGGATTCAGCAGACGGAGGTAACCAAGGCTCAGTATTTGAGTTGTATGAAGAACGGTCCATGCACAGAACCAAGTGATTCACGGATTAATGATGTAGCATTTTTTGATCATCCGGTTGTGGGTGTGGATTGGTATCAAGCGAGTGCCTATGCGGAATGGGTAGGGGGACGCTTGCCAACTGAGGCTGAATGGGAGTATGCTTGCCGTGGATCGGATAATCGTCTTTATCCATGGGGCAATGATCAGCCAAATGAAGAACGACTAAACTATTCTGGCACTATTGGCGACACAACTGCGGTCGGCAGCTATCCTGTTGGTGCAAATGGCCTTTATGACATGGCTGGCAATGTGTGGGAGTGGACGAGCACGCAATATCAAAATTATCCATACGATGCAGATGATGGCCGAGAGGATCAAAGTGACGACGGCAGCCGCACGTTGCGCGGCAGGTCGTTCTGGAACGATGATGATGGCGTGCGCTGTGCCAACCGCGGCAGGTCCGGCCCCTATAACGACCTCGTCAACTTCGGGTTTCGTATTGTGGTCGTTGAGTCCCCAGGGTTTCTGCCCTCTGAGACCTCTGCCCCCTGACCCTCTGTTTTTCTGTTCTCTCTGAAAATTTGAGATTAAGAAACAGCATTGCCAATTAGAGTCGTCTATATCGCCGAAGGCGATCCGAATTTTTTCGGAATTAGCATCCCAATTTAATATCCATGCCAATACAATGCAGCGGCATCTATGCCGACATCCATCAATGGGATAATTTATATCGAGCCTATCGCAACGCGGCCAAAGGCAAGCGTAGCCGCCAAGCCGCAGCATCTTTCGAGTATCGGCTGGAAGATAATTTAATCGCGTTGCGCAATGAATTGGCGCAGGAGTCTTACCGACCATCGGGCTACAGTCACTTTACGATTCACGAACCAAAGCGACGCCTAATTAGCGCGGCCGATTTCCGCGACCGTGTGGTGCATCATGCGTTGTGCAACATCGTCATGCCGCCCTTTGAACAGAGCTTTATCCATCACTCATACACCAACCGCGTGGGCAAAGGCACGCATCGGGCACTCGACACCTGTCAACAGTGGGCCAAAGAATATCGCTATGTATTGCAGCTTGATATCAAACAATTCTTCCCCGCCATCGACCATACAATTCTCAAGCGCATCCTCTTTCGGCGTATTCAAGATGGTGCAACGCGCACGCTGATTAAAAAGATTCTGGTCAGCGGTATTGGCGTACTCATCGAAAGCTACGATATGGTCTACTTCGCAGGTGACAACTTGCTGGCAGCGACGCGCCCACGTGGTCTGCCGATTGGGAACCTAACTAGTCAGTTTTGGGCCAACTGCTATATGAACGAGTTTGATCATTTTGTGACGCGTGATTTGGAATGCGCTGCCTTTTTGCGCTATGTCGATGATTTCTGTTTGTTTAGCAACGATTTTCGTCAGCTACAGCAGTGGCGTAACGCCATTATCGAGCAACTGGCGCGCTATCGGCTCACCATCCACAGTCAGCGTGCGTTTGTCCGCTCAACAACACATGGCATGCCCTTTTTGGGGTTTGTTATTTATCCAACCC
>Ga0209187_1001967_pt1 | contig 21292 bp, 28 predicted proteins | sample BantaG_FD_187430 | JGI IMG/M metagenome (GOLD analysis project Ga0209187, IMG submission 187430) | Marine algal microbial communities from Bantry Bay, Ireland - BantryBay_4 metaG (SPAdes) (version 2) | ecosystem: Host-associated > Algae > Red algae > Unclassified | place: Bantry Bay, Ireland...
CGCACGCCACACGCCGCTTCTTCTGCATTTCACAGCCAGCGCCCGCACAGTGGGTCTTAAACCAGGTTCCCTGACCGGAGTTTGCCTCCGACATTTTTCCCCCTCCCCCCCTCAGAAGGGTTTTTTTTTTGCAGAAAACAGGGCAATTTGTCAGGCATGTCGAGCAGGATGAGTACAAACAAGTCTCGGTCGCAGTCGATTTTAACTGGACGAGTGGCGGAAACGTGCTCCATCGGCCAGTCGTGTCAGGCATGCTCGGCACTTTTTCTCGCTTTTTGCACCGATTCGCTGCAAATCTGTCGGGCGTGTCCAGCAGAAGAGACTTGTCCTGCAGACGAGGCACGTTTTTCTTGTTTGTGTCATGCGCGATCCGCCCCGTGTTTTCTGCCAAACGTGCCAATCGTGTCAGCAGCTTTGCTGTTGCAGATCGTCGCAGCGCGTCGGCGTTGTCAAAGTCAGCGCCACCAAAGCCGACGCCGCACATTGGCTGGTCGACGTTGCTTTCGCCAGTGCACCCAATGCCATCGCTGACATGTCCCGGCTGGCCGCCGGACTGGTTTTGCTGCGCCTCACGACTGGCCTACTGGCGTGGGACTGGGCGTACCGCCGCCACAGGGGCGGGTGGCGGTCGCCGCCCTGCCGCCGACGCCGCCATCTGCGCGGCGGTCGGCCACCGTGCTCTTGGCGCCAGCGTAGGCGGGGAGCGAAGTGGCAGCGATCAGCGGCAGCAGCCGTAAGTCGGCAGCGTCAGCGCGAGGCGCGGCGCGCGAGCGGCAGCCCGCAGTGCCAGGCGCTGCACGAGATAGCGCGCCGTCTGGGCTAGCGCGCCGTCTTGGGCACCACCCGCGTGTGCGGGCTCTCGACGCGCCCCGGCGCGCGCCGCCGGGCGTCGCACCGTGAGACGAGTGTGCGCCGTGCCGACATGCGGCGGCGACAGACACGACGCGGCCGTAGTTGCACGCGCGGCGGCGGCGGCGGTGACGGCGCGGGTGAGAACGGTGGCGGCGGCCCGTGCGGACTGCGGAGGCGACGGCGGGCGCCGCCACTGCCAGGGCCGGATGGGGAGGTGGCGTTGGCTGCCGCCTCCGGCACGGCGGCGGCGGCCACGACAGCCCAGCCACGTTGTTGAGGCGCCACCAGATGCCGCGTAGGTAGCCTCCGCTTGTCAGTGTGCCCCGAACCCGGCGAGGCACAGTGTTTTGTCTGAAGCAGCACAGTGACGAGGGCGCACGAGCTTTTTGTCGTCGGCGGCGCAAGTAGAGAGTGCGAATTCGGCCGTGCGATAGTGCACCGCATGCTTGTACAACTCAGAAGGCTTCACGATGGGACACAACGGTCACGTCACGACCCTCAACCACTTGAATCACGCCCCAGCCCCTCTCACTATGTCTGCGACAACTCGGAACGACAGCAAGCCCGACCCCCATCATCGCAAACCGCCCACCCACAAGGCCCATTACTCTGGCATGACAGAAGACGACAAGCTCACGACCATCCCCTCCTCTCTCAGTGGCGGCAATGCCGGCCAACCTGCCGTCACCCCAGCGCACCAGGGGAGCCGGAAGCGTTTGGAGAGGTCCAAGTTGAGCTTGGTGAAGAAGGATGTGCGCAGAGAGAACTCGGAAGGCTCTGAACACTGCAAGGTGCGGACGCGCAGGCCACAGCTTGGACCACCAAGCTCCTCGCCAAGGCCGGTCATGAACTGGTTGCGCGTGACGTCACACGCATCTTGAAACTTTGCGAGCGCATGGTTGACGTCGTTCGTGCCGTCATCGGATGCCGACTGGGTGACTGCAGTCCGGAGCTCACATGCGCCGTTGTCGTGTTGGACGACGGCATCTTCAAACCCGACGATGATCGTGTATGTGCCTCCTCCCGTCATCTTGGACTTGTTGACGCCCTTCTTGCGCCCGACCGCCTGGCTCGCACCGGCCGCGTCGCCGGTCGCAAATACGGCCTTGTCCGACCCGCTGATCGCCGCTCTCTCACTATCCGCGTCGTCGACTGCAGCCGGGCAGCCGCCCATGCCGCCGCTCGCGTCGTTCACCTCATCGTCGGTCTTGCAGTTCAACGCGACCATCTCTGTGTCCTCGTTGCGGCGCTCCACCCCTTCACCGTCTTCGCATTCCAACCCCATCTCGCTCTTGTCTAGCATGCCGCGAGTTTTGTCGCACAGCACGACCATCTTGCCGCGTTGCTGGTAGGATGGGTCCGTCAAAAAAGGGAAAATAACTGTGAGCAGGACGCCGCCATGCTCCCAGTACTTGTTGGGCGCCACCTCCTGAACGCAAAACGGCACGCGTTTTCCCTTGTTGAGTGGATCGGAGAGGACGAACTTCTTGGCTGCCTCGACCTCCTTGGCCAGCTTAGCGGCAATCATTGCCGGCGACGGCGGGGTACGAGAGCTGCCGCCCTTAGATGCATTGCTGGTTCGTTTGGCGCCGCTGAGTTCCTTGCGCCCCTTGCCGCTAGATGCCTTCACCCGACGGGCAACGCCAACTTTCGAAGGCGGCGGCACAGGCGGCAACCCCGGAGACGCGCGGTTGGCCGGTAACGGAGAGCCAGCCGACGCTGCCACCGCCGTGCCTGCGGTCAATGGTAGTGACAATGGGGACGCAGGCGCCGCTGCCAGTGCCGTAGCAGCAGCCAGCGCCGAATGTTTGGGGACAGCAACCTCTCGCGATGGCGTGTCTGAGGCTGCCACAGCCCGATCGGAAACGGCAGCCGGCACCACCTCGTCCGCCGATGCAGCTGCAAAGCTGATTACGGTTGTCCCTCGCGGAAGCGTGTCGGCGGCCGGAACAGCATGTTCAGGGGGCTGCTTACCGCTTGCAAGTTGAAGAGGCAGGGGGGATCCGCGACCAAGAGGGTCGTCGTCGGCCTCCATGTCGGCTCTTGGCATCCTTGGCGGCCGCGGGTCGTCAAAATGCCCGTCTTCGACACCTTGACCGACGGTCACACTGAATGGCACGCTGCCTTCCGCTCCGCCTGCGGTGCCGGCCAGTGCAAGCGTCTCAGCAGCAGAAGCAGCTGCCGCCAACTCCGAATCTCCAACCGGAAAACGGTCCTCATCCGCTGACGAGGGCGCACTGTCGCCCAACTCCCCATCAGAGGCGTCAGCCGTCGCCTCAGTGCATGGGCCGGCGACAGACGGACCTGACAGCAGCACAGGTCGCAGGATGTCCAGCGTCCTCTGCACAGCGGGATTGACAGTAACCAGCGCTGCCTCCCAGTCAATCGAAACCCGCACGAGCTCCCGTGAGGCGATGCTCGCGCTGCTGGCGCGAAAGGAGTCGAAGTGCGGTGGAACCCACTGTAGCTTGTAGAAGGATGGTAGGCTTCCCTTCATCGCGCAGCTCTTGACGTGCGTGCGGATCAAGCACTTGAGGTGTGCCGGGAGAGCATCGGCTTGGTTGTCATCACCATGAACACAGAAGCTGTCCCGCAGCCGTACGTTGCTCACAAGCTGCCCGCGCTGCATTCGTAGCGGGTTGACCAGCTTTTGGACCAACTCCCATTGGAACGAAGGAGGCTGGGCACGGCACAAGTTCTTCTCCTGTTCAAACGGGTTTTGCATAGAGATGAACGTGCAGGAGTATGCAGTCAAGTAAGACAACCACGGGAACGGCCGTCAGTATGAGCCGCAGCGTGTGCCGGGGTGTCGTTCGATAAAAGCGAGCACCGAGGCAGGAACAAGTCGCTTGGACGCGATGCCGGTCCACGAATGAGCAAGCGAAGAAAGAACGTCACTGCCAACCACACCCCATAGCAATCACATAGCACCACAACGAACGAACCACAATGCGCCTCTTACACGCCATCTTCTTAGTGGTTGAGCCAAGTGCTGCCGCCAATGACACGGCCGTCTTGACCTCGCTCCGGTCTAGCTTGACTGTGAAAAAGCGCAGTAAAGCAGCCTCCGCGGCTTTGTCGTGCAGCCCGACCAGATGTCGTGCCTCCCAAGCCACGAGTGGAAGCGCCAACGTGGGAAAGCGCGAGCAAACAGTCGGAGGTGACGCATCAGGGGCGAGCAGCACCTGTAGCAGCGATGCTGGCCCTTGCTCCGACAGGCGGGAGTTCCCAATAGCAGCAAGAGAGCGAGTGCGCCGCATGCTAGACATGGTGACAGCAAGGGGATCAAGTGGGACAAGGCCGATGCGGTTTCCCAAGAGGAGCACAGCGTGCTCGCCACAGCTGTCGTGACGGCACACGAGCTGTCGATATGGGGTCCGCCTACCCTCCGACACCCTCTCCTCACACGCTATGCGCTCTCCTCTCACCCCAGCGGTAAAAACAAACTGATAAAACGAGAAAGGTACGACGGCTGAACGAGCCACTGGTAAGAGCCAAGGTGAGCGGGCTACCAAAAGCTTGAGGGAGCGGTGCCAAGCCGCGAGGGAAGCAGCGTCGACACTGGCCAGCAATTTCGGGCCAGTTCGCGACCGACAAGACGCTCATGGCATTATCCCGCAGGCTGAGAGAGGCGCGGGTGCACGCCGTGTTGTCAGTCAACAGAATACGGCTCTAGGCGTCAACGGGCGCAAGTGATGAGCACCAGCAGTCACAGCCGCGCGTGCCGGGTGTCAGTCATTGCCAAGGGCGGCAGCGTGTCAACAATCGGCAGCGATGACGGCTACGGCCACGGGTGGGCGTCAGGGCGTCGCGTTAGTGCAGCTGGGGGATGCAGCTGCATCCATGCGCGAAGAGAGGGGCTGTCCCGCGCTGGTCTCAAGTGTCGGAGTAAGTCATAGACAGTGACGGGGCCTTACAAACGCCAAGTCACTGTGGTGAGCTGCGCTCGTCACATTTCCATACACAATGAACTCAAGGCACGACATATCTGGACGACAAATACATGCATTACTGCTCTGAAATTACTGTACGAAGGCGCCTTCGAAGCTGTAACACAAAAAGCAGAGCTTGAAGCCGGGCAACCAAAGAGGAACGCAACTGGCTGACGTGCAGGGTGGAGCAAGGGCGGAGGCAGTAGCTCCTGCCGACACAAAAGCATCCTCCCAGCCGCCTCCGTCACGCCAATGGCCCCCGCGCAGCTGCGCCATTTTTTTGCGCGTGCGCGTGCACTGCCGTCCCCAACCGCCGAACAAGGTAAACAGCGGATGCTTCCCCACCTCGTCAATGGCATAAAAGCAAGACATCTTCGAGCAGTCAACAACATCTCCTCCACGACCCGGGCGGCGTCGCTGTGCAACGCGGGCCGCACCTCGTCGGCTCACAAGAGACTGTGAGGGAAAAAAAGCAAACGGGCTGCTTCGAGAGGTCGACCGACGCAGCGCCGCCTGTCGTAATGCCTCTGACTCTCAGCGAAGCCGACGATGACCAGAGCGCGGCAGCGGCGGTCGTCTGAGGCGGAGAACAAGTGTGGCACGCACCACCAGGCGGCAGCTGTCGGCGAGACCCTCGCCAACGTCGACGACTCCGACAAGCCACCCGACGCAAAGACGACCGGTAAAGTGGCGCTGGCAGCGCCGAGGGGGGCAGAAGGGCGAACGCATGGCGCCAGCGGCCGCTTGGGGCTTCCCCCGGCAGAGAAGCCTCACACGGCCGTTCAATGTTCACAATTGGCCGTATGGAAAAGCGGCGCAACAGGCCCCGCTCGCTAGCGTTACAAGGAGCGACAGAGACCACGAAAAGAGCGAGCAAACGGCGGCGCCGGCTGTCGGCGGGGGTCCATCGATATGGCCGCCGCCGCGAAGGCGCCCAACGTCTCCGCAGTCGGCGCTGAGGAGCCGCACAACTCTGCCTGCCGCCGAGTCACTGACCGATAGAGAGGGTGACAAGTCGAGTACACGGCGGTAACGTCCGTTGGCGTTGACCTTGTGGACGTTGCCGGCGCCCGGGAGCCGACGGACACAACTGCGCCCGGCTGCGTGGCGTAGACCGACAGAGAGGACAATCAGAGTGAGCGAATGATGCCAGCAACAGCTGGCGACCCCCGAGCTCACGGGTGCGATGCCGAGGATCCCGCACGATAGTCACCCAACGAGGAGCCAGCCATCCGAGGCCACTAGCTCACCAGCGCTGGCGGCCGGCGCTCCCACTCGGGTGGCAGGGACGTGGGTGCAATTTAGAAATCCAAAACGTGCGTGGGAGACAGGGTCAGTGCAGGACTGCGGAGGTGAGGACGAGGAACGGAGCGATGGGGAAGGGGGAGAGAGCAGAAGTGGCGATTGTTTGCTCCGGCGAGAGCGGCCTCCTTGTGTTGTCGTCGTTCCGTCTCAAACTGAGGGTCCCAGTCAGCCAACAACGTACAGTGCCTCTTTGCCTTGCCTTGACGTTTCAAATTGGTGGCGGAGCGACAGTCAGTCAACGTGTCGAGATGCTGTTTACAGGACGCTCCTTCGCCTGCTTGCCTGTGGCTGCCAGTCCTCGTTACCTCCCAGTCAGCTGGCACTAGAGTAAGCACTTTTCGGACTCCCATTGGACTACTCGAACTGAGTCTAAAATCTCGATCTCGCCATCCAGACGTTACATATTCAATATCAGCCGGAGGGGTCCTCTTCATGGTGTACCCAGCAGAAGATCTGCAACTGGTCAGTCGTCGTCCAGCCGATGAGTCATCCGTTGCGACCCTGGGTCGTGACGGCAGCTGCCACGTCACCCCTCTTGCCTCCTTGCATTTGGCTGCCCGGGTGTGCCAGCTGATGGCACACTTGTTGCGACCCTGGATAGTGACAGCAGCTACAGCAGCTCTTTGACTGTCTCCTGTATCGCGGACCTGCCAGGGAGCCGCCAGCTCATGGGAGGCCCGCTGCAACCCTGGATAGTGGCAGCGGATGACACGTAGTCGCTCTTTTCTCCTATGTTTGTTGGCTGCTCCAGGCTACCAACTCACGGATCGTTTGCTGGGACAATGAGCAGCACCGGTAGACGCCACGTAGTCACTCTTGTCCCCTGACTTCGTTGGACGCCTGGGGCTGCCAGCTCAAGGGTCACGCATTGTGATTGAAAATAAAACAGCAGCTTCCACGCAATCGCATTGCCCCGATGTGTTGTTGGCTGCTGGTGTGTACCAGCTCATGGCACACTCGTTGTGACCCTGGATGGACACAGCAGCTGCCACGTTACCTCCCCTGTCTTCTTTGTTGCGTGCCTACCTGGGAGCTATCGGCACATGCGAAACCTGGTGCGACCCTCGGCGTTGGAAGTAGCGTCCAAGACATGCCCCGCGCAGGGGTTGCGTTTTTTTTCGGACAGCTGACACATTGACAGTCGTCAAGTGGTTATCGACATAGTAGGCCCACTCAAGGTCCGCCGCAGTCACGCCGTACCTCAAAACCTCCCGCGGCGCGTCATGCACAGTCAGAGCCTGTAGGTACGTGTCTGGGCTTGCTGCATGGAAGAGACTCCTTTTCTGGAACAGGAGGGGGTCGACGCGTGACAGCTGCAGCGCAGGTCAACTCATGACAGTGAATGACGGCCAAGACAGAGCAGCCATGACAGGGGCTACATCTTCTTTGCGTGTCCCGATTTCTCGGCTGGCTCGTCCGCCAACAGGGCCCCACCTGTGCATAAGAAAGACACGAAGCAACTTGGACTGTCAGAGCGGAGGGTGCCAACTGCCTCCACCCCCATCGGTCCTGCTGCCGCCGCCACCCCTGTCTGGGCGACGCCCAGTCCGCGCTCGAGTTCCTCAGCCCGCGCCACTCCCACCCCTACTCGCAGCGAGCGCGCCTCCCCCTTGCAAACGTCATGGCGCGGACTAAGCGGACGAGCGACGACTTGCTCAAGGCCAACACTGCCATTGCGAACGCAAGAAAGATGGTCAAGAAGGCGCCCCGGAAGAGCGGTCCCAGGACAAGCATCCTTCGGGAGAGGCCGCGCTACAGGCCGGGGGAGCTGGCGCTGAGAGAGATCCGGCAGTTCCAGAAGACAACAATGCCCGTCATCCGCAAGCTTCCTTTTGTGCGCCTCGTACGCGAGCTCGCACAGAACGCGGTTGCTACATCCTTCCGCTTCAAGGCAGATGCCCTCGCCGCGCTGCAAGAGGCAGCAGAGGCCTATGTTGTGCACTTCTTTGAGGATGCGAACCTATGCGCTGTGCACGCCAAGCGCGTCACCATTATGAGCAAAGACATCCAGCTTGCGCGGCGCATTCGGGGCGAGCGGGCGTGATAGAATGCCTTCGTTTCAACAAAGTGAGTGTGAGTGATGGCTTTGGTTTTCGTTTGTCACATCCCCGACGTAGTAGAACACGCGACATGCATCGTATCTATGCTCTGCAGTCGTACAAGTTGTAAAAAACAAAGCGATCGTTCTTCCGCAGTGAACGCGGCAAGCGCGGCGAAGGGAGCATAGCTTGTCACCTCCACACACGAGGGCACTGCCGCGGCCACGCCGGTCGCCTCGCGCGACGTTGCTTACGGTAGATCAGCTCATCGCGTGGTTGCTGTGTTATCGCCGACAGGGCCCGCTAACCACAGACTCACAACCGCCGGCCGCCGCGTTTTGCAAGCTGCAGCGGTGGCGGCCACTGCGTACGGCGGCTGGGCGCAACTGACTTGCCCCGGGCGCGAGCGGCAGCCGCAGTGAGCTCGGTGGCAGGCACCACTCCTTACTACAGCCGCAAGCGCCAGCAACATCACACGCGTCGCTCCGCACCCAGTTACCGACCGCGCAGCCCCGCAGCGTCGCACATCTCTCCGACGCGGCTCCGCCCACAGCACGTACCGCCGTGCACCACCTACCGCGATGCCGCCGTTCGGCCTCCAATCTTGTCTGACGTGGTACGCGGCGATGCACCGGATTGTCTGCGGCCGTCGGGGGATTGCCCCGACAACGATAACAAGACGCAGCCCCACGATCCCCAAGGCAGCATCTCGGTCACGTATCAGGCAGTTGTCGAACTGACGCGAGTCGAACCCCTGGCAGCAAGGGACGCTGTCCAGCATGTTATTGTGCGAACTATGGCAGAGTCTCTGCCAAATCTATGGCCCGGGCCATGTGCCGCAAAATTACTTTGGTCTTCTGGCATTGACTCGTCCATCCAATATCAGGTGCCGTACATCGGCATGAACTAAGCTAACTAGAAGTTGTTCACATGAAAGTCGATATTGGGACGATGCTCATCAATTGTTGATGACTTCACCGCATCATAGTGAGTGTATTGCTTGTCGCCAGCCGCCGCTAACCCAACAGACGCAGTCGTGTCGCCGCCACAGCTGTCATCGTCTCCCCGTGACGTCGTCGTTGGGCATCTCTCCGTTGGCGTCCGAACCCCCCGCTCGTCATCGTCGAAACCCTCGCCCGTCGTCGCAGCCACCTCGCCCGTCGTCGCAGCCACCTCGCCCGTTGTGGCGACCCCCCCCTTGCCCCTCGTTACAACCCTCCTTCAGATGCCTTCACCCCTCAACCCGTCGTCAAGAACCCTTCCGGACGACGGACGCACTGCGTCCCTGCGCCTGTCGTCGTTGCGGTCAGTACACGCCATCTGCGCGGCGTGTAATTAGGAGATCGACGTGGTAACCAAGACGCGGACGCACGAGCCACTGTTTCAGTGCGACTGTCATGTCATGGAGGCCGGAAACGGCGGCAAGGTAAGAGGAGCTCGCGATTCGCTTGCCGTGATTGCTTTTATGGAGCTCGCGTCTCACTGGCCGTGATTGTTTGTATTTCCGCGTCCATTTTTATGGCCTCGAGGAGGTAGTGGCCGCTCCGCGCAGCCCCATCATGTTGCTTACATGCTGACTTGCAGGTGTGACCACTTTTCGCTTCCTCTTTCTGTTCTTCTTTTTTTTTTTGTCTGCTGCAGGGGAGGCGAAACCGATGATGGCACATAGGCCGAAGTCAGTGCGCACAAGCACGCTGCGCGGCCTACTGCAGTGGTGCGCCGCGACTACGCAGTCATGCGCGTGGCCGGCAATTGGCGCTCCGTCTCTGTTTCTCCGCGTGCCAGCTGCTGCTGTCACCGTCCTGCTTCCCGGCGGGCCAACAGCCAGCGTGTTTGTTGCGCGCCGTGTGGACAGCTGCAGTCGCCTCCGAGGCCGCTCCGCCTGTCCACTTACCCCCGCCTCACTACTAAAGGTTGTCTAGAGAGAAAGGTGCAGGGCCTCTTAGACTTCGCTGCCGCTCGTCTCATCCTAGGGCGTAGAATACGAGTCATGACTCCTGTTCGAACCGTCTTTGGGCCCTGTTCTTCGAGTTCACAGGTAGTTAGACATCTGTGTCGGAGCACTCGCGCCGCACGAAGTTGATTTTATCATGTCGCCTTCTGCAGTTATCACAGCACAGGCATGAGACACGCAGCTGCTCCAGCCGCCCCTGTTCGTTTGCTCGCCGAAGCTCACTTTTACCTCGTCCGAAGAAGTGCCGGACGCAAGAGTGCCAGACGCACAATGAGGTCGACAGTAACGTGGTCTGAAAGCCCAGCTTCTACTCGAGGTGGGGCTGTTTTGGTCGCAAGCATGAGACGGTTCGTACACACTAAACGCAAGATCTGTGACGCAAGCACACTGCTTCCACGCAAAACGCATGTACACGGCACTGGCTCATTCCACATTCTACACTTCAGCATCGTCCAACACAAGTGCTGGGCAGAACAGGTGATTGGCGATGGGGCGCCCCATAAGATGCCCGACGCCGCACCTCCCGCCGCCACGGTGCTCGTCGACGAGACGGAGAGGAGAAGCTGCAACAGACGGTGGCGTCCGTAGGCGTCGACGACGTCGGCCATGCAGCGGATTCCGACAGTGGGCCCAACCAGGGGAACAATATGGCGCCCGTCGAGGGGAACGAAACTGTGCCCAACGAGCTGACGGACAAGGGGCCGATGAGCGCCCCGGAAAGGTGCACGAGAAAGCGCTCCGGAAAACGCCCGACGCCGCGCCTCCCGCCGTCGCGGTGCTCGTCAACGAAGCGGAATCCGACAATGGGCCCGACAAGGGGAACAAAATGGCGCCCGTCGAGGGGAAAGAAAATATGCCCAACGAGGTGACGGACAAGGGGCCAATGAAAGCCCCGGAAAGGTGCACGAGAAAGCGCTCCAGAACTCTCCCGACGCCGCGCATCCCGCCGCTGCGGAGCTCGTTGACGAGACGGCGAGGAGGAGCTGCATCAGGCGGTGGCGGTGGCGTCAGTTGGCGTCGACGACGCGGCGTCTGCCACGAAGCGGAATCCGACAATGAGCCCACCAAGGGGAACAAAATGGCGCCCGTCGAGGGGAACGAAAAGATGCCCAACGAGGTGACGGACAAGCGGCCGATGAACGCCCCGGAAAGTTGGACGAGGACGCGCTCCAAGAAAATCCCGGCGCCAGGCTGCCCGAAGGCGAGGTGTCCGTCAAGAGACACGGCGAGGAGGGGGGGTAAAAGCTGGTAGCGTCAGTTGGCGTCGACCCCGCAGTGGTCGATGCGATGCACGACGAGGGATCCGACGAGTACGCGGAAGAGGTCCCCGACGGCGCTCTCGGGCGGGGGAAGGATTGGGCCTGTCATCGACAGTGTTGGATACGTTTCGACAATGGTCATGGGTCACCGAGCAGCGGGAGCAGGAGATGAATGCATGAAGGCTGGCTGCATGGTTGGGGCAGCGTCCCACTCTTGGTCCACAAAACTGAACTGAAAAATGCTGGCTCATCAACAAGAATCGTCATTGTTTTTGCTGTGGCCTAATAGGTTGAAGTACGCCACATGTACATCATTTTGGTATGGCATCAGGAAAACCTCTCGCTACTGGATCCAATTGACACAAGGTCCTATTGGCCTGTACATGTGACAGCGAAAGAGAACTCCCGCCCATCACATGGAGCTCCTTCATTTTTCTATCGCACCGCCGACAGGCGGACTCTAGCGGTGTCAATCAGCCATCAAAGCTTTAGACACCGACCCAAGTGGCACGAGCCGGTACTTTGAGAAAGTTGACCTCGCCACCACATGACCATGTTCTCACGCATCTCTGAAGCCCCAGTGCGCCAAACACATGTGATAGAGCGATGACACTCCCGCAGTGTATGACAAAATCGCCCTCTGGGTGCATCAACAGTCACGACAACAGTCCTCGGAGTCTTGAAGATAAGAAAAGCAAACGAGACGCCCCGCAGAACAGAGTCCCGTCGCAGTTGTGACAGTGTACTTCCTGTTGACGCTACAGGGCGACGTTCTCGGTAGAAATCAAGAGGAACCCGTGCCAGTGCGTTTCCACCCTGGTTTGCGCTCACTGAAACAGTGGATTGTCTGCACACTGCCGTTCTATGGCAGGTGGAGTGCAGCACAGTACGGTGAACTCGTACACCTTTGTTTGTTCGTCGTTGGCAGCCTGAAATACCTTGATGATTTACATTCCGTCTTCTTTGCAAACTTGCAGTACAATGATTTCCAGCTACATGATAGCCCTGCCTGATATCGTTTCAGAGGAGAGGTGCGTTTCCAGGTCGTGAAGGGGGTAAGCATGAAAATCGGCAAGGGCGCTGCTAAATCACCGATCTTTGAACGGGAACTCACTGTACCAGTCACTCACGAAGAAAAGGATCCCGGTCGGCTCGATCCTTCCTTGACATAATGCCAGTCAGCAACAGGAACTGCCTGCGCCTGGAAGTGCTCTCAGAGCTTTAACTGGATGGCAACTTTGGTGTTCACCCATGCGATGAAAATCAAAGGTGACTTCCCAAGAACAGGTTGTATCAACTGCACGACATCGAACAAACTGCCCTCGAGACCACTGCCACATCTCGTCCACACGTCCTACTGGGTCCCCGCAAAAACTACCTCCGGCCCTACACAGCATTCACGGTCGTACTCGACCTACTGGAGCCCTGGGAAGATGACCTCCCGGACAACGTAGCACTCGGGGTCTTGCCCGGCCAACCCGCGTGGGCGCACCCGCGAGAAGACGACGGCAACATCCGGGACAGCAGCCGTGGCAAAGGCGGCTCGTGTCGCGGCCGCCTCTGTCACGGCAATGTCAGCAGGCGTGGAGACGTCAGTCCCCACCAGCGTCGGCGTGAGGGAGGCTATCTTGGCGTCATCGCCACCGTAGACGGGGGTGACAGTAGGGGCATGGCAGGGACGGAAGTTGAAATAGCCGCTCTGGACGTAGCCGCAGCGGTGGCAAACGAAGCTGCAAGACGACATCGTCCGTGAGGGCGAGTTGAGTGGTGGGGAGCTTTGTTGTGTGGAGGACACCCGTGCACGCGGCAGTGTGGGTCGCCGGTAGGGTGGGAGTGTTGATCGGCTGCTGCTGTGGAAAGCTCGTCTGTTTGGCCGCCGTGGCGACGCGCTTTCCTTTTGTAGCCTCTATGCTCTGAAAGAGAGCTGGACAGGAGTGCCCCCGCAGGCCAGCATGTTGGCTGTTTTTCCAGGCGCCTTCCAATGGCTACGGGAGAGCGCGACAGGCCTGCTCGCCCACGGCAGCACGCTCGCTGTGCCCCCCCTGCAGCCTTGGGCTTGCTTGTCTACGACCGTGCGCTCCGGGTAGAGATCAGTCGTGCTAAAAAATCACGAAGCTTGCGCCGTCCACGTCGCTTTTGCACAAAACGCTACCTTGGGACAAACATGACAGTTGACAGACTCATCAACTTTAACACTCTTGCTGGACATTCTTGGCCAGATCTCTGCTCACTTTTTGTCTCTCCTCCCGCGAAACTTGACTCAACAGCGAGGTCGTCGGCAGAGAGCGCGGGATGTCCCCATCCAAGAAACTGCCATGAGGCAGCCGCAAAAGCGCGCTCGAGACGCCCAGGTGTCGCCTTGTACGAAAATTTGCTTGGAGGAGAGGTTAGGTCTCACGACATGATCAGCTCAAATATTCTTCCCGGTCGCTTATCGCCCGATCTGCTCATTTTTACTCCCTCTTCCCCAGACAAATGACTCAGCGCCTAAGTTGTCCATGATGCAGACACGAAAGCTCCGTCGTCTGCGTGTATGCTGTGCAGCGCCTAGCGCATGTGGGTGTAGTACGTGGCTCGGTCGTTGCATTAAACGAGCAAGAGAGGCACGCGAGGGACGCCCAGGTAGAGCCTCATACAAGCTGCTCCCTCGAAAACAGAGATGAGGAGTGCCCAGTAGAGCATCTCAAATATTCTGTCCGGTCAATCTTCGCCGGATCCATGCTCATTTTTGTCTCAGCTCCCGATACCATTGACCCAGCAGCCACGTTGTTGCCGGAGAGTGCGGTATTGCTGGATCCAAGAAACCCCCGAGAGGCACAACCATTCTTCTCTGCGTGCGTGCTGTGCAGGTCCCGCCCATGCGCGACCAGTACGTGATGCGGCTGTTGCACTCGATACCGCGGGGAGGTCGCTGTGCGGCCCCACCAGGAGGGTGAGCGTCTTGAGGGCGCGTGGGTGATGGGGGGTGCGGCACGCGGACGGAAGCGCGGGCTACATCCTCCAGCACATATGAGGTCACCTGTGGTGGGATGCTGGCCATCTTCCCGCATCTGCGCACCCCTCCATGTACAACTCTGTACCTTTTTCGCGGTACGATGAGGATTAAACGCCCCCCCTCGTCTACCACGGAGCGGCGGAGAGCCGCCGTCGTCGCCGCTGCTACCGCTGCTAACCCTGTCATCTCGGACGCCGCCGCCCGGGCCGCCGCCAATCTGGTCGCCAATGCGGCCACACGTGGCGCGATTGGGCTGGGTCTGGAGCCCGACGCACCAGCCCAGGCCCTAGCCACTGCGGGCGATGGGGCTCACGACCCCTTGTCCTCGGAAGGGAATGCGGACGAGAAGACACTCGCCCTGGAGGCGGCCGAGGAAGAGAGGTTGGCCGCTGAAGATGATCAAGACGCCGCCGACGACGCTGCTGCCGAGGCTGCCGAAGCCGCGGCGGCGGCGGGGGACGCCGCTGTCGCCGCGGCCAATGCCGAGGAGGCGGCCGACGCCGCTGCCGCCAGAGCGGAGAGCACCGCCAAAGCTGCTAGAGAAGCTGCATCTGCTGCCGCGGACGCCCAGGCAACCGCAGAAGCGGCAGCTGATGCCTCGACCAAGGCGTCTGCTGACGTGGTGGTCCATGCGGCGGCTCGCGTGAAGGCCCGCGCCGCGCGCCTTGCGTCTCTACAAGTTGCGGCTAAGGCGCTGGCCGATGCCGTGGAGGAAGACGGGGACATCCAAGCTGCCGGGAACGGTGACTCTGCAGCGCTAGTCCCCATGAACAGCAACTTCGTACAAGTCAACGTCGTTGGTCTGGATGTGCTGCCGGCAGCGGAGCATCCTTTCCGTGCCGGCTGTGTGATGCCGACTACTGCGGGCGCCGCGGGGGTGCTGTGTGGCGATATTACAACGACGCCGCCGGCCGACGACGGCCCCATGCAAGATGCGGCACGGAGAGCTCTTCGTCTCTTGGCCACCAACGGCATTTCGCTCGGTCTTCAGGACGCGCCCGACGAAGCTAGAGTGGTCACGGAAGAGACGGCGGTAATTGAGCAGCAGGCTAAGCGGGCTCGGCGCGATGGGCCCAGCTCCCCGGACGGGGCAAATTGAAAGATGCGCTCCATTCCCTCAAGCGTTGGTTGGGGCAATGTACTGGTCATCAACAGTTCAACCCTTGTACGGGAGTTACATGTGCCTCAAAATACTTGTCGTTGTATGAAATTGAGTGGGTCAACTATACAACGGTCTCCAGCCTCCTTGTGAATATTTAGATGTGGGGAATGTCACCGGCCTCTGTTTTGTGTTTTCGGGATGGTCTCCCATCGCATGCAGACTAGCTCAGGAGAGACCGAGAGCAAACGCGGCCAACGGATGTGGGCCTTTGCACGAGGCCCCCAAGTCCAATCACGCAGTGTCAGCTGACGCTGCAACTTGCTGTGAGCTGCCGCGCACCTCCACGGTGCCACCCGTGTCGACTTGAACTGACAACTGCGCGGCGATCCGTTGGCGCGCTGCCGGACGCTCATCCTCCCTCCCCTCCCCCATCGTCGGCACCCAGACAGCCGGCGCCTGAACGGAGGGCCCTCCCCGCGGTCGGCGCAGCGCTCAAGTCGGGCGTCTTGTTGCAGCAGCTGGCGACGACGGACGCAGATGCGAGCGCCTGCTGCAGCCCTGTGATTTCCACTCCCCCCATTTGGTTGCCCCTCTCTCCTAGTCGCCAGTCGCTGGTCAGCGCCACCCAAACATGCGGAGCCGCTGCGGGAGGCTGCTTGAGCACCACCACCGGTGCCTTGCGTTGGGTGCGGCATGGCCGCCAGCCGCAACGGCGACTCCGATGGCACCTCAGCTGACTACTACGACAGCACTTCCGCCAGAGACGAGAGCAGCGCGCAAACGAACGGCAGTTGGACTAGTTGTAGCGATGATGTCGACATGGATGCACACGGAGGAAGTACGGGAGGCAGCGGCAGCGCAGGTGATGGCGACAACATGTGCAGCGGCAGTGGCATGGACAACAACGGCGAGGACGGCGCCGTCAAGTGGGGCAACAATGGAGCTGACGCCCGTACCTCAACAGGTGCCGGCACGGACGTGATGCGCATGGGACGGTCCGGCGCAACCTTTGGCATTGGCGGCGCCGCAGGTGGCCGGCAGCCGGGGCCAGCAGACCGCTCGTCAGCTGATGATCCGGCTGCAGGCAACAAGTCCGCTCAAGGTGCACCGTCGACAGGAGATGAATCCTTCGCCCCTGAAGGGAGGGGAGTCCGGTCGCCTGCACGCTGCTGTGCTGTTGCCTGTGGTGCTGCCGGCTCGGGTACTGGTGGCGCGGGTGCTCATCGCGATGGATCGGGGTTCGCCCGCGTCCCTCAGCCACATGTGCATAGCATTGCCTGTGGTGCAGGGGCCCGGCGCCGACGACGGGAGGCGCCGCGCACGACGGAGGGAAAGTTCACCTCTCCGCTTTCTTCTTCGCGTACGCTGCCTCATGTCTTGTTCCCCCTTGTCGAGGAGTGGGCGCCGCCCGACTGTACGAGCGGCGAGGAGAACGACGGTACGAACAACGAAGACGGATCGGCTGTCAAGTGGAAGCGCTGGCTGATCCGGTCGCCTGTGACGCGCGCGCGTGGTGGGCTCGCGACGTTTTCGAAAGTGTCCATTTTCCGAGCGCCCCCGGCCATGCCAAGCTGGGAGGTGTACGTCCGCGCTGTGGCGTGGAGCCATCGGCGGCTTGGGTTCGACCAGAAGACGGCTGCCTATGACTCCATCAAGATCCTGTACGCGTCAATGCTTGCAGGCAGCTGCGAGCTTTTATCCAATAGCGCGGAGCCGTGGTCCTCATGGCGCGGTGTGCACGTCGGCGCCCGGATGACTCGTTCTGTCGTCAAGGGCGTTATGGAGAAGGCAACCCGGGCGTCCAAGAAGTGCGGGGGACGTCTGTTGCGTGGCGCGGTACTGTTCCACAAGAACCTTCCCATCGATTCGGACCCCTGGCACCAGAAGTGCAGCAAGGCGTCGGCGCACAAACACCGCCGGTCTGGGGCGAGGTGCTACTCTGGCAAGGCTGCCGTAATTGGGCGAGGCCGTGCCGGCAGCATGCTCAAAGTCCTCACGAGCAGGCAGCTGGCCGATGCCCGCAGGATGGCCGAGCTGGACGTGGACTCGCCGCCTGTTGGGCGGAAGGGAGAGTCGACGGGTCGCCGACGCCGTGTCACCGTGGCCTATGGCTTGTCAGCACCGCGCAGCTGGCCACGGAAGGAGCAGCTCTCGGCCTGTCGAAAGGCTCTTCTGGACGACGACGCCCATGCGCGCCATTCCTTTGTCACTGAGGCGGCTGATGGTTCACTTGACGTTTGGGATTACATCCCCTACTCTGCTACCACGGGCCCACGAAGGTACACTAACGGCGCAGGGGTGACGAAGCAGCTGCGGACGCCGTGGGGAGCGTCGAATGGCATGCCCGCGTGGAAGGGGGATATCCCGAAGGACAACTCCTTCGCGGTCTTTGACGAAGATGCGGGTGCGGCATCGAGTCCCACGGACGACGACGGCGACTCGGGCGGTGAGGCGGACTGGGAGGATTCGGACGACGAGGTGCACACAGAGGAGTCACATGGGAGGGCGCGAGTGGCTCTGGACGAACTTATGTGCGGCGCCTCGTCGTTGCTTGTGAACGAGGATGGGTCTGACGAGATTTTGGTGCGTGCCGTTGTGCTCGACGCCGCCTTCTCTCTTCAACGCGCTCTCGACATCGGAGTGAAAGCCAACCTGCCTGAGCAGGAGGCTCGCGACGCGCCGCGAGCGGTTTTGACCCTCGGGGCCGACGGAGGGCCCATGCGCGGGCAGTCCGTTGTCGCTGTAACTGTCGCGCTCTCCACTCCCGTGCTGGCAGCAGGCCGGACCAACCTCCTTCCATTGGCGTATGTGTTTGGCGGGGAGAAATCCGTGTCTGCCACCATCTATCGATTTATTGGCTCCGTCGTGCGCGCACTGATGAGCACTAACCTGACGGTCGATGTCGAGCCGGACTTAGATGGCGTCGACGACACAGTCAACCTGTCCATCGAGCTGACCATGGATGACGTGCTCCACGTTGCGGGTATGTTCTTTACCAAGGCTTCTGCGAATATGTCAGCTGCTCCAGAGGGGCTCCCGTGTTGGTGGAGGGTGATGGGGGTACTGCAGTTGGAAAGCTTCAGTGTGCACGTGGTACGAGTGTCTCATTCCTAACCCTAGAGCGCTACCCTGGTGGTTATTTCTTGTGTTGTCGTGTGCAGCCGACTTTGCAATGATCCACCTGCTGTCGGGATGCACCGGGTCAAGCGATGGGGGTCGGTGTGTATGGGGCGAGGACTGCCTCGTGCACGACTTTTTACGTCCGAGTCGCCACGTCGGAAGACGCAACGACAGGACTTTGGCGGTGATCGAGCGGCAGTGGGAGACGGCCGTTTGGGCACTCGCCAACTTTTGCTTCTCGGAGGCCAAGGGTATCATCTGTGACGGCGCTATGTTCCTACTTTGCCCGTCGTGCGGACATCACGTGCCGATGGCCACCCGCATGGAAGGTACCGACTACTTGCCGGGCTGCCTGGACACGACGTGTCCCTCTTTCGACGAGAAGATTCCTATCACGCCTTCCATTGCACCCTCGACGTTGACAAAAGCCTTCTCCAAGTTTCGGAGACTAGCGGGTGGTGTTCGGGGGTACCCGTTCCTGCGCGGCGTCAAAGTCAACTTTCAAGCTCCGGGCTTGCACTGCATCGGAAACATGGCCAAGAAGGTCGTCAACCTGATCCTGGAAAACTCCCATGAGACCGTGAAGGACGTCGCTCGCATCAACATCGAAGGGCTCGTCCAACGCAGCGGTCTGGGCAGCCTCTACCTGAGACACTGGCTCCTCACGGTTGGTGCGGCTGTCGCCTGTCGCGAGCTGCTCGGGGCAGACGACAAGTGCTTTCGTCTTCTCCTTCAGCTCGTACAGATTCTGAACGCCAGCTGGCGCTCGGCGTTCACCGAGCAAGATGCGGACGACCGCGAGGGGGCGGCGGCTGTGCTGGAGCTCGCTGCCAGCTTGCTGGCGCCGTTCTACGCGGTTCTAAAGCCACTCGATGTGCGCACAAAGAGCAGCGGTGTTCAGACGCTGTACCTCCACGCTGCGGTTGCGCACGTGCGGCGTCAAGCTGGAGATGCCCGCAGCGCGGTGGCCTACGTGGCGGATGACAACGTCGAAGGCCACATGAGAGGCGCCTCCCGCTATCTCCACGCGCGGGCCAACAACGCCCCTCGGGCACAGATTTTCACGGACCTGGCTGTGATGATGGATGTCTGCCTTCAAGCTCCCCCAGGCGCACGGCATGACGCTACCAGCCTGCTCTACACGACGCGGATTGAATACTGCCCCTGCATCTCCAAGATTGGCCCCGACCAGGTGGTCGACTACGAAGCGGCCCTAAACATTGCCCGCAACAACTCAATCTTCACCGTCACCGAGTACGCCGGTGGCGCCTGCGACATTGAGCTCCCGTTAGCGCGGTTGGTAGAGACAAATGCGGAACCAAGGCGCACCAAGAATGGGGACCTCCGAGGCGGGAAGAACGAGGTGCTACGCGGGGGGTTGAGCCACGAGCAAGGCTTCGTGTGCCTCTGCGTTTGTGGCAACCGGACTGGGGAGGGTGCGAGTGCCGTCGCCGATCAAGCCAAGAAGGCGGCATGGCGGCGCATGCACACCATGAAGAATGAGGAAGCCAGCCTGCGAGCGGACGTCCGGGCCGCTGAGCAGGACGCTCGCGTACAGCCGAGGTCGCGCAAGGGCAAGGGACCCAAGCTCACGGCACCCCAAATGGCCCACAAGCGCAAGATCCAGCGGCTGCTTTGGGAGTCAAAGCTGAACCGCCATCTGCCGCCCCGGTCCGTTGCCATGGCAGTATTTCGGGGGTGGATAGGTGCCAGCGCGGAGTCCGCTGGCGCTGCGTCTGCATCTACGAGTACGGCTATCGGTGGAGCGTCGGCGTTGTCAGGGGCCGAAGCGGGAACTACATCGGCATCGGCTGGTGGCTCGGGCAAGAATAGCGCGATGGCGCGCAGCCAGAGGCTGGTGCTCGAGCTGTTTCGGACGCGGATGCACACCCCGGCCTTCTCTTTATGGATGGTGCAGTCCAAGGTTAGTGCAGATGATGTCCGTGATGCGACCGACACGCTCATTACTCGCTTTCAGGAGTGCTTGGGGAGTGTTCCTGCTATTTGACTTGTTTTGTGCGTGCTTGGTATGGTTTGGGACTGTTTGACTTGATTCGTGTCTGGCAGGGTGATCGTGGATGTGTGTGTATTGTGCATTCCCGAAGTAGTATCTACGGGGTTTATCACACACTCGTGCTCACGCTTTCCAGCACTGTACACTGTGCCCTTGCGCACAACGGTCGCGCGCACCGTCGCCGCCGCGTTGGGCGTGCTTGTACAAGACAACGACGGGATCCTCCCTCGACCTGGTGCCCATTGACGCCCGAGACGCAGGCGCGCTGCTCGAAGAGCGCCAGCACCGCTGCACGGGCACACCGCGGCGGAGGGTGACTTGTCGGCACCGGACGCGCTGCCGTCGAGTACAGAGGAGGGGTCTCCGACGCCATTCCCAGTGGCGGCGGGCGGCGGCGGGCAGCGGGTGGCGCTCGTCAGGGATTGCTGTCGCCCCTGGTGCACGCGCGGGTCTTGCCAGCGAAGCGCCGGACGTCGCCGCCCGTCGGGGGCGCGGAATTTGCCGCGGAGGGGCGGTGTGCGCCTGCCGTGGAGCCGCGCGTCTGGGGGCCGCTGTGCCGGGATGGGTAGGTGCGGCGGCGACGCCAGGGGCCGCGAGTCTGGCGGTGGCGTTGCCGGGTTGAGTTGGTGGGGAGGCGACGTGTGGGGCCGCCAATCGCAGTTCGCGCCGCTCCGGTTCTGGCGTCTCTCGCCGTCGCCGGTGGCGGCGACGCCCGTGGGC
>Ga0209187_1001969_pt1 | contig 21265 bp, 21 predicted proteins | sample BantaG_FD_187430 | JGI IMG/M metagenome (GOLD analysis project Ga0209187, IMG submission 187430) | Marine algal microbial communities from Bantry Bay, Ireland - BantryBay_4 metaG (SPAdes) (version 2) | ecosystem: Host-associated > Algae > Red algae > Unclassified | place: Bantry Bay, Ireland...
GAATAAGATAAAAGCTCGAACCAAAGAGACAGAAATATTGTGGATATTTATCGGAATCCACACTTCCAATGCTCTCAATATCGGAAGACGGATGACCAAATCGATAGCTCAAGCAGCATAAAAAACCCTAAAATTAGATCTGAATATTATCAGCATGGGACAAGTATGTTCTTACTCCTGAACATCCCTCCAAAATCTATAGATAACTATAAGCAGAAATTACTTTATTATTGATCTGGCTTGGCGATTACTTTTTTCATTAGTCTAAATGGTTTTGTTATATATAAAAATATAAGGGAAAATAGTGAATACTCATTATTCTTAAGACCCATCATACCAGGCTGAAGTATAAAAAGAAAGTGGTAGTATATAATTTTTAATTTTATAGATAATTTCGTTCTTAATTGTATTTGGTTTTTCATTTTCCGCCAATATGATGTTTTTTTAAAACCAAATTGAATGTCATGAATCAGATTCTCAATTTTTCGAGATACTAAAGATTTAATTTTTGGTGACCTTAGTTTTTTATTAATAAATAATGGCAAGTCGATATCACAATAATTCTTAGCTAATCCCAGCCCTACAAGTAGGATATTAGTTATATCAAATTTATTTCCGAAATTCATTATCATCTTCCAATCAATTTCTTTTTTAGAATTTTTGATGATAGCTATAAGATCAAAAACATGTTTTAATCTAAAATATTGTTCCTTTGCAATATGGTGTAAGCACGTAGATATATATAAGCCTTCGGTATTAAATTTTTCTATTTTTTGATTAAATAATTGAGAATCAGTTATAAAAGCTTGTAATTCATCAATAGAAAACTCGGATTGATATCTTCTAACGCTAAGAGTCCAATGTGGCTCTACGTGATATTTCCTTTCCCCATTCACATCAAAATCAAAAGTGTAGTCACAATAATTTTTAAATATATGTGATCTCCAAGATTTATTAACTAAAAATCTTGGTGCATATTGCTTTTCTTCTAAATAAGAAGAAACGGCATCAACATCTTCTCTCTTTATTAGAATATCTATATCAGAAAAATCTCTAGCTCCAATATTATTATAACCATCCATTGCAAGCACAATACCTTTAAAAGGAACAACACGTATACCTAAGTTTCTTAGATCATTATTTATCTCAAGAAATTCTTTAGACTGATCTAAATTATTGGCTGTTTTTGAAATTGTATAGGCCTTTAATTTTTGATATTCTCTATCAGGTACATAATAGTCTAATTTACGATTAGTTAGGCCTATATATAATAATTGGCAAACGCTATTCATCTCTGCTAATTCGATGATCTTTTTCCAATTGATACTATCATTAAAACTATTAATTGAGCAATTATTCGTTTCAGAAATTGCAGACAGACATATCTGAGTGAGTATTTTAGTTTCTACTGACTCCTTCTTAGGGACGTTAGAATAAGAAGTTGTTAATGAATTATTCATAGCGTTTACTTATAATTATATAATTAATTTGATTTCTTTTACTTTTCGATACAAGTTAGTAGACTGTGGCAAAATTAAGATACTTAATTATAGCATTATCGTTGGTATGGAAGAGTAGTAGAAAGTGGACAATCTTACTCTTAATCTCACAGTTGTTCCAAGCTATACTTCCTTTAATTTTATTATATTTATCTAAACTAATAATAGATTCTTTATCAGAATTAAAAGAAACTGCAGATTTTAATACCATAGGTATTTACATTCTAATCTTCGGATTTATTCAATTACTCATAGCCATCATTAATAATTATCAACAACTTATCACAGAAACCCAACAACAGTTAGTGAGTGATTATATGTCTACAGTCATCATCGCTAAGGCTACTGAGATAGATATAAGTTATTATGAGAATGCTGAATTTATAAACACATTTCATCAAGCTCAACGTCAAGCTCTTTTTAGACCAGTTCAGATACTTCGTAATCTTACTGATTTTTTTCAAAGTACTTTACTAATAATTTCTTTAGCTAGCTTATTGATTTTTCTTCATTGGAGTATAGCTTTAATTTTGGTATGCTTTGCAATGCCAGTTGCATGGGTTAAATGGCACTACTCTAAAAAAATATTCGATTGGGAAAAAAACCGAACTGAATTAGAAAGAGAATCTGCCTATCTTAATAGTGTCCTTACAACAGATGAATATGCCAAAGAAGTTAGAATTTTTAATTTGGGCAAATTACTACTTGATAGATTCAAATTACTAAGAACTAAACTCTTCGATGAAAAATATAGAATTAATAGTCAACGAGCTAAAGCTGGAGTCATCGCCAGAAGTTCAGAAATCATTGCTTTGACTATTTGTTATGGGTTTATCGCATGGCGGGCTTTTGTAGGAAGTATTACTATAGGAGATTTAGTTATGTTTCTTCAAGCATTTCAGAGAGGACAATTAGCACTTCAAAAAATGTTAAGTTCAATAGTAGGTCTTTATAGCAATCGATTATTTATAACACATGTTTTCGATTTACTTAATGTAAAATCAATATTGGTTAAGCCACAATCCTTCAAGCCATTAGAAAAGTTAAATAGTATTGTAGACATAAAAGATTTAAATTTCAATTATCCTAACATCGATATGCCAGTTTTGAAAAACATCAATCTCCAATTTAAAGTAGGACAAGTTATAGCTTTTGTTGGTGAGAATGGATCTGGTAAAACAACATTGATAAAGCTTTTATGCAGATTATACGATCCTGTGAAAGGAGGCATTTATTGGGATAATACAAACATAAAGGATGTAGCCCTTTCGGCATTGCGCAAAAGAATAAGTATAATATGTCAAGATTTTTCAAAGTATCAGTTTACTATTGGTGAAAATATCCAGATAGGTGACTTTGAAAAAATTATATCTCAAGAAAAAATAATTACTGCAGCTAAATTTACTGGTGCTTCAAAATTCATTGAGACATACCCTAAACAATATAATCAAAGGTTAGGCAGATGGTTTAAGCAAGGTAAAGAACTTAGTGGCGGGCAGTGGCAAAAAATAGCACTTTCGCGAGCGTTTTACAAAGATGCAGATTTAATAATATTAGATGAGCCGAGTAGCTCGATCGATCCAATAGCTGAAGCAGAAATCTTTGACCGATTTAGAAATATGTCTACTGATAAAATTCTAATATTAATAACCCATCGATTGTATAATTTGAAAATTGCTGATCAAATAGTTGTATTACATAAAGGAGAAGTAGCAGAAATAGGAACTCACGAAGAGTTGATTAATAAAAATGGGCAATATTCAAAAATGTTCGAAAAACAAGCAGACAATTAACCTATCTCAAGAAATGATATAATAATTATAGGATGATGCATTCAAATTAGTTAATTGTTTCAATATCATGTTTCTATAAATAATATAATTTTTTAATACGTTGACATTCAGTCATTTATTTATTAATTTTTTTGATAAAATTTTCAATAATTTATAACCGTTCACTTTATAAACAGCTAATATTATAGAAAATATTTCCTATTTTTATTACAATAATTGTTAAATGAATGTTTAAATCAACTAATAGAATTTTATTTCAGAAATTAGGAAGTGAAGCTGTGCTTCTAAATCTTGAAAATGAAGAGTATTACGGATTAGACAAAGTAGGGTGTAGAATGTGGGAAGTCTTAACGGAAGTTAAGACTATAGAATCAGCCATACCGATTTTACTAAAGGAATATGATATAGATGAAGTTACTCTAAGAAGAGATCTGGGTCAGTTAATTTCAAATTTAAGAGTTGAAAAATTAATTGATGATGCAGAGTAAATTTGTAGATTCAGATCATTTTGAATTATGGACTAAAAAAAATTTGTTTTTCGTTTTTTCAATATTATTCTATTCACAAGTATTACATGTGTTACTTCTACTGTTAGGTTTCAAAAAATTAAAATACTTTTTGGACATAGCTTGTATCAGAAAAAAATCTGAATATGTTATGAATGAATTAGAAGCAAAATATTTTAGAGAAAAGATCAGGCATTTATTTAGGAAAATTAGAGGATCTAAAATCTTGTTCTGCAATTGTTTTTCTAGTTCATTAGTTTTATGGTACATACTTAAGTGTCAAGGTCTCGAAACACAGTTAAGGATAGGAACAAGAAAATTAAATCATGAATTTAAAGCTCATTCTTGGGTGGAAATAGATAAGATTCCATTGAATGGGAGCTTAAATATCAGAGAAAAATATAAAACTTTTAATCATGATTTTTCAAGTCACATAAACAATTTCAATTAAATTTTTATAAATTAAATCCAATGAATAATAAAAATGTTTATACGACACCAGAATTAGTAAAACACGGAAAATTAGAAGATCAAACAAAGTCTGGTGGAACAATGGGCTCTGACGGCATTAATAATAGTTGCTCTTAATCAATAGCTCAATAAAAGCACTCCAAGTTCGGTACTCTTATATTTAAATCATCAATCAATTTGGTTGTGCTTATTTATAAATGATATTAATGTTTGATTTTACCTTAGTAATAAAAGGCTTTCATTATAATTAAATCTTTACATCCTCTTTAGTGGAGCACTAATGAAATTTAAAAATTATCAATCCTATTAAATTTCATATTTGATTTTTGGAATAGCCAATATAGGATCAGTAAGAGCTAAAAATGATATAATTAATTCATTTCTTAGAAATAATTCTCTTCCTCTTATTGAAGATAATTTAAAATTCAAGAATTGTTCTACAGCTAACTTTATTGTTGGCTCAAAATATGTACCTCATTTAGAAAATAATATTTCTTTTTTTCAGCTTCGTAACAGATACACAATAGTATCTTTCGCCCGTCTGGACAATATCGATGAATTAAAAAAGAAACTAAAGATTCTAAATGTAGAAAGCAATTTATCTGAAATACTTCTTGATGCCTATTTAACTTGGGGAATAAATTGTACAAAACATATCATAGGAGACTGGTCATTTGCTATTTGGGACCATAATAATGAGGAACTATTTATAGCAAGAGACCATTTAGGATATTCCTCTATTTATTATTATGTCGACAATGGTGAGTTTGTTTTTTGTTCCAATTTGAAAGAATTGGTAGCATTTAAGACCACTCCAAATGAAATTAATCCTAATGCAATCTTACAGCTTAGTCAAGGGATAAAGGCTGATAGCCAAACTTTTTATAAAGGAATTTTTCAGATTCCAGCAGCACATACTTTATCTTATAAAAATGGTAATGTATCGCTCTCAAACTATTGGCTCCCATCAGAAATTAAGTCTATATCCTATTCTAATGATGAGGATTATCTCCATCATTTCATTGAAATATATGATCAAGCTGTAAAAAGTAGGTTAGACTCTAAGAAAATTGGAATAATGTTAAGTTCAGGCTTGGACTCAAGTTCGATTGCAGCATTAGCAACTCCATTTTTTGCTCAGAATAATAGAATGCTTGAAGCATATACATGGAAGCCTAATATAATTGATGATGTTTTTATTGGTAAGAATAGAATTCCAGATGAGACACCACTTGTAGAGCATATTGTTGATCATTTAGGTCATATTAATTTGAATGTTGTTTTAGGCCAACCTACTAATTTTGTCCATACAATGAATCAGTCACTTAATATATTTGGAGAACCTAAGAATATAAACCTTATAGCTCTTGATATATTAGAAGCGGCAAGGCTTAAGGGAATAGAAGTTTTACTCAATGGTGAGCAGGGTAATTATACAGTATCTTATAAAGGAAACCTAAGTCAATATTTTAGAACTTTATTGACAGAAACTACAAATAGAAATCTTTTTAAGGAATTATTTTCTTGGAAGAAAGATATGCAAATTAGTTGGAAGCACATTTTTCATAAAATACTATTACAGCCTTTGATGGACAGCCTTTCATACATAGGAATTGCGAATAAAAAAACAATCAACTTAGGCCACATTAAGTCTAACTACTTAAATTCAAATGCTATTTTAGAAAATAATTCAAACTATCACAGCGTTACCCCATATTTAAAAGATGTTAATAAATCTGCACATGACAATAGAAGGGGAATTTTCACTAACTTTCTCAGGAACAATAGTTTTGGCACAACTAGTTTGATTTATTCTTATTACGGAATAGAAGCTAGATGCCCAGTTATGGACAAAAGGCTTATTGAGTACTGTTTTGGTATCCCCAATAATCAATATATAGGAAATGGAAATTCAAAATACATATTAAAAAGAGCTATGCATAATAAATTGCCACCTCAAATATTATATAATAAAGGTAGGGGGGTGCAAAGTGCTAACGCCATCAGCAAAATAAAACAAGAAAAAGGAGATATTTTAAAGATCTTAGAAAAATTTAGAAAATCTGACATCGCTAATTATTGGGTGAATGTTGACCAACTCAAAATTGCTCTAAATAAAATAACAGATCCATCTACTTTATCAAATGGAGAAAACCCATATCTATATATACATTGCCTCAAAGGTGGCGTTAGATTAGGGTTGTTTTTGGAACAATTTGAAAATGGATAATAAAAATTGTTTATTGATTTTGGGAATGCATCGCAGTGGGACAAGTTGTTTAGCAGGATCATTACAACGATGTGGTTTATATTTGGGGAAAGTGCAAAAAAAGAGTAATAGTAATTTTAATAAGAAAGGCAATTATGAAAATCGAGAAGTTTATAAAATTCAAGATCAGATATTGCGCTTGAATAAGGGATCATGGTATTGCCCACCAATAAATAAAATGATTGTACATCCTTATCATGTAGACAAATTAAAAGAAGTCATTGATGAGTTAAGAGGGGTTAAAATTTTTGGAATTAAAGACCCTCGAACTCTTCTATGCTTAGATACTTGGAAAGAAATACTAAACAAAGATTTTAGGATGGTAGGATCTTTTAGACATCCGATGTCTGTTGCAAAATCCCTTGAGAATAGAAATGGTATACCTATCGATGAAGGATTAGAATTATGGAAAGTGTATAATCGTCGTTTAATAGACGAACATAAGAAGTGTGCTTTTCCATTAATTCACTTTGACTTGTCAGATATTAAAGTTTATAAGAAGAGCCTAATGCTCATATGTCAAGAGTTGCAACTTCGCTACAGTCCACTAAGATTGTACTACTTCTTAGACGAAATATTAGATCATTATTCTAATAAAACCCTTGTTTTGCCAGACAATTGTAAAGATCAATATAATTACTTGCTAAAAAATGTAATTCAATGATAAATGATAATCTATTAATTCATATCGGATATCATAAGACTGGAACTACATGGCTACAGAATGAATTGTTCAGATCAGAAAATAATGTATTTGAACCCCTTTCTTTGCAGGCCAAAGGCAAATCTTCACTTTCGTGGGATTTCTTAATAGGTCAAGATGGTTATTTACTTTCCTCTTTTGAATCTAATAAAGAAGTTATAAAGGCAAGTTTATTAAAAATATTAAAGCAGAAAGGAGGTTGTTGTTCTAAGGTATTTGTATTAACCTCTGAGAGGTTTTCTGGTCATCCACATGCTGGAGGTTTTGAAGCTAAAATCTTAGCTAATCGCCTTAATGACATATTTCCTAAAGCAAAGATATTAATTGTAATCAGAGAACAACGTTCTTTTATAAAATCATTATATTTTCAATATCTTTCAAAGGTAGGTGCAGGTGTATTAAGTTTAAAAAGATACTTGTGTCTACCATATGATACTATTCCTTATTTCTCACCTAATAATTTAAATTTCAATCTATTAGTAGAGTACTATTTTGAGCTTTTTGGAAGAGAGAATGTACTGGTTTTACCTTACGAATTGTTTAAGTTAGACCCAATTGAATATGTAGGGAAAATTGGAATCTTTATCAATAGAGAAATTGAAATTGATGAATCAAGATTTCAAGTATTACATAATACAAATAGAAGAACCTTCGTTTTATACTATTTTAGATACCTGAATTTTTTTATAAGGAGAAAGTCACTAAATTTCTATTCCATTTATTCAAATAAATATTCACGTTACTTAGCCATCAAAATACAATCAACATTAATGTTATTAACCCCCAAATTATTTGACAAGTGGCTCAACTTTAGAATTCAAAAATATATACAAGAATGGGTAGGGAATAGATATGAATTATCAAATTCCAAACTTAGCGATTTGATTAATATTGACTTATCAAAATATGGTTACCATACGCCTATGAAATCTAAATTATAAATGGAGCAAATTCCGAAAAAAATTTGGATATACTGGCATCAAGGATTTTATGATGCGCCACTTGTCATAAAAAAATGTTTATTGTCATGGCAATTGCACCATCGCAATTATGAAGTCAATTTTCTTGATAAAAATTCCGTTACAGAGTACATAAAGATTCCTTCTTTTTATAATCTGGACCGCAAGGACATGACAATCCAAGAATATTCCAACTTTATTAGGTTATCACTTCTTAGGACGTATGGTGGAATCTGGGTTGATTCAACCATATACTGTTATGCTTCTTTGGATACCTGGTTAAATAAATATTTAAAAGAAGGAATATTTATATTCCGAAATAGTTTCCAAGGCAGATTAACAGTTAACTGGTTTATTGCTTCAGTACCTAATCATTATATAATTACCACGTGGTTATATAGCCATGAGAAGTATTTTAGAAATAATTATTTATCTAACACACATAATAAGTTTGGTAAGCGAGCCAAAAGTTTTTTCGGACAATTTTTGAACAAAGATGTTAAAAGAACGCAAATTTGGCTCACTTTTTTCTTTACTAAAGTATTCAAAGTATACCCATACTTTATAGCGCATTATGTGTTTAACCAATGTTATCTTCGTAATAAATTGTTTAGAGATCAGTGGGATAAAACTATTAAATTATCATCAAGGAATCATGATTTGTTATTTATTGTTTCAAGAGGATTGTCATTTGACAATTATTTAAAATTATACAATGAGAATAAGGTATTCATGATCAAATTGTCGCATCGCATTTCTTTAGATGATACTCCATACAAAGATTTTTATGGGCTAATAAATAAAGATTTTAAAATGCTTAAAAATTCAGAACCAATTTAGTAAATGAAATTCCACATTATATATACACCTAAAAGCATAAAATACTTATCCTATTATACCAAAAGTCTTTGTACATATCTTTCAGCCAATTTCATTCAAGTATCTAATAATTGTACATTAAAGGAAAGAAGTACTTTAAAGCATAATGCAATAACACAAGAAAAGTTGAATTACCATTGCTACCCAACTAATCAAATGAACTTGCACGGTAAAGTAATTGATTACCTTCAAGCCAAGAGTCAAGACGAATATTTCTGTTTTATGGATTCAGATATTTTTGCAATATCAGAACTGCCAGATTTAGAGAAAGTTATGGAAGAAGAGAATCTTAGTGGATTATTTTCAGCTATGCCGCTTTGGGTAAAAAAATCAGAATATATTTTTAAAAATAACTTCAGAAATATGTTGGGTACTTATAATCAATTATATGATGGTCAGTGTATAGGTAGTACCTATTTTGCAATATACAAAAGCAAACACCTAAGAGAAATAATTGAATATTATGGGGCGAGCTTTGAGGAATCATTAGCTAAAAACTTATCAATTGAAATACAGAATCAGCTAAATAAAATAGGTTTTAATCATACATTTTTTTTTGATACTGGGAAAGTAATAAATTTACTTTTACATCATCATGGGTATAAATTAAGAAATATCAACCTACCCCAGTTATGCCATATCGGAGGTACAAGCTATGAAACTACATATCAGTCTCAGGCAGTATCAAAAAGAAAACTAATATCACAATGGATTAAATCTACTTCTCTAAAATCTATTTTCTCAAAACTATCCGCATATCGACGTGATAAGTATTTTAAAAAACGGTTTGGTCATGTACCAGTGCAGGAGTATGATTTCAATTACAATCAAAGAGTAGTTCACAGGAACGCCACACGAAAACATTTTTTAAGTTTGTTTTTATCACTTTCTGAAAACAGAGTAATTCCTGAACCTCCAGATTTTCACGATAAAGAAATTAGTGACAATGTTAGAATAGCTCATTTAAGTTATATCGATATGTTTAAGAAGTATTATAAATAGGTGTGAGTATGCAATATTGTTATTATGAAATTTATGGTTTAGTTATCAGAAGTAATAGAAAGATTGATCAATTTGTAGAAATACTTCAAAGTACAATAATTGATTCATATGTTATTTTTGAATCATCCATTCCGAGAATAAGTTTTCTTGATTATTTGAATGAACAACCAATTTACCAAAGTCGGGGTCTAGCTAAGAATCAATTACCATATTATACTGTCTTTAAACAAGAGGATAACATAGAATCATATCTAGTAATTAGATATAATGACGGAGCGAACTTCGTTTATTTTGTATGCAATAGAGATGGTAGTATTATCTCAGTTTTTTATGATCAAGATGTTCTCTTTCAGGATGTCCTCACATATTTCTCAGGACCTATTATCGGTTGTGTTTTGAGACTAAAAAATAAAGTATGCCTTCATGCAAGCACAGTTAATATTAACGGAAAGGCAATCGCCTTTATTGGACAAAAGACAGCAGGCAAATCCACACTAATAGCAAAATTTGCAGAACTTAGTTACCCCATACTTTCTGATGATATTGCTGTTTTTAATAATGTTGATGATATCCCAACAATTCATAGAGGTTATCCATGCTTACGACTTTGGAAAAAATCAATAGATAATATAAAAGGTATAGAGATAGAAAACCTAACTCCCGTCCTCTCTATTATAGACAAATATTATTTACCACTTTCTCTGAATAGTGGTGTTCCTTGGTCTTTCAATGCTATAAGTTTGCCATTAGGCGGTATCTATTTTCTAAATGATAGGAATCAATTTAATTTAGTAAAGATATCATCAATGTCACCTTTAGAAAGTTTTATCAAGTTAAAACAGAATATTTACGCCGAGTATATGCTATCGCCTAATCTAATGCGGAAGGAATCAGAGATGTTCGGAAGATTAGGAAATCAGGATATGGTTATGTTATTGGATAGACCAGATGATATAGCGTCTTTAGAGTTAGTTGTCAATAAAATTGTAAAGAATCATAATTAGTGTAATCAAGGGTTCTTAACTTTGATCTCTTACATATATAATCTCACTTTATATCAGTAAAAGGGTTGGAGAAAATGGTATGGAAATAATCATAAACTACACAGTAAAGACAAATCAAGGATCAAGCGAAGTGAAAGAATTTCAAGTAGTCTCTACAGTACAACTGAAGAATATTATTTTTTCAACAGAATCCAAATTGGCAAACAAAGTAATAGATAACTGACCACTAACATCGAAAAAGGAAAACATAAAATTCCGTAAAAACAACAGGCAAGAAATAAAGCAGTTGTACACTAACTGGTACGAATCTGACTAACTTTGCAGTCCTAGATGGAACTGTCACAGTATCGGCATCTGGAGGAACAGCTCCTTATAATTATGCAATAGATGGCGGCAGCAATCAGGCTAATAATATATTCTCAGGATTAAGTGCTGGGCAGCATACAGTACTGACCACTGAGGCTAATGGATGTATGGTCTCTTGCCAGATTACATTGACAGGGATGATCAGATATACTATAACTACCTATAATTCAATGACTTATACTTATATTTATTGTTTACTATATCAAATAACTGAATTTGCAATATAACGGGGTATCGCATCTATCCAATTTTTCATAAATTTTGGTCAAAAATTTCGCCAAATTGCTTTCCTACTATTTCTTTTATCCAAAACTTACGTTCTGGGCTATAAAGGTGTGGCACCTACGGCGCCATTCGCTTACTTCTGAACATCCATTGACAGCAACATCAGCACCTACTTGCGATATCACCGACTTTGATCATTTAACATGCAATGGGACAATACAGGAAGTGTGACAATAAGAGTTCTCAATGGTAATCCACCATACGAGTACAGTATAGATTATATCACTTACTGCATAATCTGATGAAAGTGTACCACTTAAATTATGCAATAATTCATAAGTAAAATTAAGTGTTTTTTATTGTTTTAGATAGTGTGCTATGATGAACTAAAGAAGGACATTAAAAAAGTAGTAGATATGCCCGAGAGGAAAGTAGACAAAATGATCATATTACTGCATCTGAATAAAGGTGAACTCTCAAATCGGAAAAAGAAAACTATATGATGAATTGATGGATTTTGAAATCAAATAAATGGAAACGGCATACAATCAATTCATCATAGAATAGACGAATTCTAAAATTTAACCTTAATACCCATATTAAAAGTCCGATTAAGTAAAGCACTTTCGTTATCTACCACAGTAGTAATCGGTAATTGATTAGAGACAAGCTGAGTATTCACTGATTGTATGTATTTCACATTTTGAGAATTGAGCATGTTAAATATGGACAAAGAAAAAGTCGCTTTATATGGGCCAAGGCTAACGGTGTATTCTGCTCCGGCATCTATTCTGAAGTATGCAGGTAACCTTCTGAGTCTATTATTGGGATCAGCATCTCTGATGTCTCCATTGCTATCTTTCTTTTCTATTTCTGTATATGGCCTTCCACTTGAGTAGATGCCATTCAGATCAAAAATCCAAGAACCTGTCTGATAGGTATTCACCCATTTGAATTGGTGACGTCTATCATTTTGAGAAGCATAATATTGATTTCGATAAATTTCTCTATAGCGCTCCTGACTTTGACTTAATGTATAAGAGATATACAAGTCATAATTGCGGAAACCTAATGCTGTTAATGAATTAGACTTAGAAAGAAGACCTGGATAATAGTATAAACTATGATTGACTTATGAAAGTACCTTTTTGAAGAAATTCAAAGGGGTGCTTTTTTTGTCACTTTGCTATTCCATTATTATAATTATTATACCTGTAACGCATCTAAATTATTGAATATGTTAATATTTACATATTAGTATTTTTAATAATATGTTTTCTATATGTTTGTCTTCTGAAGGAGTATTTATACTCTAATTCTTAAATATTCTAAATTCTAAGTCTGACCCAAAAGGACAAAGAATACACCACCACCTGAGTTAATTTGCTATACGCAGAATGATATTATAGTGCTTTAACCGATTTTTTAAAATAAACTAAGTTTATAAATCCCAATTTATGAACAAAACCCGATTTACAACGCTGAAGGCGAATGTGCCTTCCGTAACTAGAGCTGATGTTACCCCATCATCAATGTCTATATATATTAGATATTCGACGATGCTGCTCTTCTGTTTCATGACTATGACTACCGTCTACAGTCAGTCCTGTTCCTTACATTGTGTAGGTCATGTTAATATTAGCCTTGGTACTAATTGTGAGGCTACTGTTACACCCGATATGCTTATTAATACGATATCTACTGCTTGCCCAGGAGGCAATTTTGTAGTTTCTATAGAAGATAGCAATGGAGTCATTATGACAAGTCCAGATGTAAATCTGACACATGTCGGTATGACTCTTTCTGCACATGTTACAGATACGAACTCTAACAATTCTTGTTGGGGAAATATATTTGTAGAGTACAAATTAGCTCCTAATATTCAGTGTCCAGAAAATGATACAGTCTCATGTGGAGCATTAGATGTGCTTGGGTTACCTATGGCAACTGCCCAGTGTGGTGGAGGAACATTTGACGTGTTTCTTTTAGATGAAATAAGAGTTCCATTAGATTGTGATCCAGATTATAGTTCTCGTATAACAAGGACTTATCGTTCTGAAAATTCTTTTGGAAACACAGCTGAATGTTCACATACCATACTCTTAGAGAGAATTGATTTTGATGGGATTATATTTCCATCAGATGCTTGTATAGCATGTGACGATCCTAATTTCATATTTGTAGATGGTATTCCTTTACCATTTATTTCAGGTGTAATTCCCACTGGCTCAGGTTCAGCTGGCGTACCTATTATATGTATGCCGACGACAGGATCTGGAACGATGGGCACACCTAATAATATTGGTTTTGCCTTTGCAGTATGTGGCTCAGGCTCATCAGGTGTACCTTTAATACCAATAGGTGGTGCAACGATTGCTACTCCTTCTGGTGTAGACACGATACCTTCTACCTTGGGTCAAGTATGTAACTCTGTGGTATTATATGAAGACTTTCCAGTTTCTAATAATCCGTGTAAGAGAAGTATTATGAGACGATTCGAGGTAAGAGAATGGTTCTGTGGTGGAGATTCTTCTCGATTCGGTACACAGATGATAGAAGTCAAAGATACAACAGCACCTACATTTACATGTCCTGAAGACTTCACAGTAAGTTCTGATGAGGATTGTCAGATGCTTGTAGACTTTCCACCTGTGACACCTACAGATGGATGTGGCAATGGAATTATCGTACAGATAGATCCTAACGGTTCGCCTATAGTCAGTGGAAATGGTGGCCAAGGAATATTAATGACTGGTATCAATCAAGTCCGATACATAGTTAGTGACAGCTGCTATAATAGCAACAGTTGCATGCTTAATGTAACTGTACAGGATCAAGTAGAACCGATTGCAATATGTGAGTCTAATACCATCGTTGCATTGTCTTCGACAGGTAATACTTTCTTAAGAGCCACCTCATTAGATGATGGCTCATGGGATGGTTGTGGCATTGATAGGTTCGAGGTGAGAAGAATGACAACGGATTGTAATCAGGATGATCTTATGTTTGGAAATCAGGTGGAATTCTGTTGTACAGATGCTGGAGCAGAAGTTATGGTTGTCTTCCGTGTATATGACACTAGTGGTAATACCAATGATTGTATGGTCAGAGTTGATGTACAAGATAAGCTACCATCGACACTAGAGTGTCCACTAAATTTAAACATAGATTGTAGAGATCCATATGATCCTAATAACTTGGCTGCAACCTTTGGAGAGGCTAAGCTTATCGGAGATTGCTCAGCAACTAATTTGTTAAGAGAATTGACACCTGATAATCAAGTTAATGCTTGTGGGATAGGGACGATTACGAGAACATTTAATTTGTTAGATGATGATCAGACTACTGTCTTATCTTCTTGTAATCAATTAATTACAATTACAGATAGTGCACCATTTAATATTTCTATGATACAATGGCCATTAGATTATAGTGTCAGTTCAGGAGTATGTACAAGCAATGAGGTAGATCCAGAAGATCTCGATCCTGCATTTAGTTTTCCTTCATTTATAGGTGGAGATGACCAGTGTAGCATGTTAGCATTTAATCATGAGGATACATTGAGGACAGTTAGTGGATCAGGACAATGCTTTAGAATAGAAAGAACCTGGACAGTCATTAATTGGTGTGAGAACTCAGGAGGAACATTTACAAGATATACAGATCCTAATGGACCTCAGATGATAAATGTAAGCAATAACGTAATGCCTACAACTGACGCTCCAGATGCGATAGTTGCTGAGTCTCAGAATATAGATTGTGTCAGCGAACTTATAGAGTTTACCAGGACTGGTACGGCGACATGTGGGCCTTTAGAGTGGTCTTATGTATTGAGAGATTTAGGAGGCACACCTATGGCATCAGGTAATTCTAATGTATTCAGCGAAATATTAGTAGCTGCCAGCTATGTTATAGAATGGACTATATCAGATCAGTGTAATAATACCTTAGTTCAGAATCAACCATTGAGTGTGGTGAACACTAAGGCTCCTACACCTGTCTGCATTAATAATATGACAGTTGCATTAGATACCCCGGTAGATACAGATGGTGATGGGCTTAGTGATCAGGCAATTAAAGAATTGTGGGCTTCAGATTTTGATGGAGGAAGTTATCACTCTTGTAATAATCCGATCACGATAAGTCTATCTCCAGATCCTACGGAGACTAACATCACATTTACATGTGACAGCGTCGGTATTCTAACGGTAAGACTATATGTTACAGATAATACAACGATGGCACAAGATTTCTGTAGTCTTAATGTGACCATAACTGACGGAGGCTTATGTGACAATAATATGCGTGTGGTCGTAGAAGGTAACATATACACTGAGACTCTGGATGAGGTAGAAAATGTAGAGGTCACTCTTGTGAATGGTGAGCTTAGTGACATGACAGATAGTGAGGGCACATATGCATTTAGCGATATGCCTGTAGGCGGTAGTTATATGATAGAACCTACTAAGGATATCGAATATCTGAATGGCGTAAGTACATTAGATATCATACATATACAAAGACATATCATCGGTGCTCAGAAGCTTGACAGCCCATATAAGATAATAGCGGCAGATGCTGATAATAGTGAGACAGTGACGGCTTTAGATCTAATAGAGTTAAGAAAACTGATACTCGGGGCATATGATAAGCTACCGCGTAATACATCTTGGAGGTTTGTAGATGTAGAGCAGCAGTTTTTAGATCAGAATAACCCATGGTCTCAAGAAATAGCAGAATCTTATATCATACACAAGCTACAGTCCGATATGGATATAGACTTCATAGGTGTCAAGGTAGGGGATGTGAATGGAAGTGTTACTGCTAATGCTAACTCTACAATCATAGATAACAGAAGTAGTAGATGGCCCCTATCATTTGCTGTGGCAGATGATCGAATAGAAGCAGGCGACATACATCGAATTGCAATAACAAGTAGCAGTTATGAGCGAGTAACTGGATGGCAGTATACGCTTAATTTTGACCCTACAAAGATAGAGGTATTGTCTGTAGAATCAGGTAGCCTTCTAATTGATGATTCTCATTATAATCTTAATCTACAAGACTATGGATTACTACCTATTAGTTACAATTCGGAATCTGAATCTGACATGGGGAAAGATGAAATTTTATTAGAGTTAGTTGTAAAAGCTAAGCAAGATGTAAGATCAGGAGATTTATTCCATATCAGCTCAGATGTCACTGCTGCAGAAGCATATAGAGGCCTTTCGGAAATAGTGAATGTACAACTGGAATCAAGACAAAAGAATGCATTAGAAATAATATCAGCACAGCCTAATCCGTGGAAACAATTCACTGATATAGATTTTGTGATGGCAGAAGAGGGTATTGCAAGATGGGAAGTCTATGATGTCAGCGGTCAGCTTGTATATCAGTACAATGATAAGTACGCAGCAGGACCACAAAAGATTAGAATAGAAAAAAAGGACATAAAAGCAACAGGTGTACTATACCTCAGACTAATTACTGATCATGGCTCAGTAGACTACAAGTTAGTCAGTATAGAATAGGGATATTCGTTAGCACTATTATATTTGTATAGGAGGTCAGTTGTAGTTTTCTGACCTCCTTTTTTTATATAATTTATTATCCTAATCTGTCCTATACTGGTTTTCAGTTATTTTTAGATGTGCAATCTCTTGATATTTGCATCGTACATGCTTTCATTCACTCTAATATCGTTTTTTACACTCAGCTAATGTATAAATTAGCACAAAGGAGTAATTTTGCATGACAACAGAGAAAGTCACTGTTGTAAGCAATCCATAATATTCTGGGTTAAACTATAGTTAAATCAGAATGTACTGGAATGGTATAATTGCAATACGCCTTTAATAAGTATAATTTGTCCAATAAATAATAAAATACATGTCTAATAAATTAATCGTATCCATTATCAGCCTTTGTTTCTTTGCATTATCTATGTCAGCTCAGAGAACAGCTATCGTAGATGTATCTGCAGTACTTGAGAATCTTCCAGCTTATGCGACTGCTAAGGCAGAAGTCGACAAGACATCAGCGAAGTGGAGACAAGATATCTCTATGGAATATGATAAGATAAAAAGTATGTATAATAAGTATCAGGCAGAGATGGTATTACTGAGTGAAGAAGTGAAAATCGAAAGAGAGGATGAGATCATGGAAAAGGAGAAGTCAGTCAGAGAATTACAGAAAAGAAGATTTGGTCCAGAAGGTGATCTATTCAGAAAGAGACAAGAATTAGTGAGTCCGATACAAGATGAAGTATTTAAAGCAATAGAAGATTATGCTAAGGTGAAAGGTTATGACCTGATATTTGACAAAGCTGGTGCAGCAGGACTCTTATATGCGAATGAAGAATACGATAAGACAGACGAGATCAAAAGAGAATTAGGCATTAGAAAATAATCAACGACTTAGAAAAATAAGAACCCGATGAAAAAATATATTACCCTCGCAATCATAGCTACTTTATTATTAGGATTCCAGTCTGTCAATGCACAGAAATTTGGATACGTAGATACTCAGAACTTACTGATGGGAATGTCGGAAGTTAAAGAAGCGAATTCTAATATCGAGACCTTCACAACGCAACTGCAGAAGAAAGGTCAGGATATGATCAAAGCCTTACAGACTAAATATCAAGATCTCGAACGTAAGCAACAACAAGGTGCCATCTCTCCGATAGAATTAGAGACAGAAGCACAAAAGTTAAAAGCTGAAGAGACAACGATAATGAAATTCGAGCAAGAAAGTCAGCAAAAAATCCAGAAGAAAAGAGAAGATCTTCTCATGCCACTACGCAATAGAATACAGACTGCCATAAGCGATGTTGCAAATGAGAATGGTTATGCTTACATATTTGACTTGAGCACAGGATTTGTTCTATATGCAGATAAGGGGACCGATGTAGGAGAACTTGTCAAAGCAAAACTTTCTCTATAGTCAAACTCTTACATTAGCCAACAATACACAAAAATCTGATACTGTTATGCGTTTAATATTTCTATTCTTATTTAGCTTTATCTCTTTCTCAGCATCACATGGTCAGCAGATGATACAGGAGAAAGCGCAAGAGTATGTCGACGCATTTATTAAGAGTGAATTCGCAAAGGTGGCTTCCCTAACTCATCCAGAGCTTGTCGCTAAGAATGGTGGTGAAGATTACGTCATCAGTGACCTGAAAGCAGAAAGAATATCCAGCTCTGCGGAAGGTTTACTATATAATTCTGGATCAGTATCGCAGCCAGCCAAGATCATCGAACATGAGGGAGAGATTCAAGCAGTAGTACCTGTCGAATATATATTACAATTAGTAGATACAGAATATAAGAATAACTCATACCTCTTAGCGGTATCAAAAGATAAAGGTAAGACATACAGATTTGTCAATTTGATGCAATTCGATGATGGAAGCTTAAGAGAGTTCATTACTAATATCAGCCCTGATATTATTATCCCGGAAGGAGGAGATTTTGTGGAAATCAGTAAGTAGTTTTTTGTTTATCTTCTGAATTGCTACAGATAGAGATCTAAGATCTATATAGATCAAAATAAGAATGGCTTACCTTTAAGCATCTACCCAATAATTACGATGTTTATAAAATTACTTCACTTATCCATTACAATTTTATTTATCGCTTTTGCAGTGGTACAATATAATGATCCTGACGGATGGCGTTGGGTCTTGTTATATCTTGCAGTTGCCATAATACCAATAATTAGATTTAGAAAAGTATCTGCAAAATCTATTACTATCGGACTATCGATAGCCCTTCTATTAGCGCTTGTATATAATGCTGACCAGCTAACTGAGTGGATAAGTGCTGGGAGACCAGCATTCATAGATTATGAGCCGACTACCATCCGTGAGGTAGAAGGCATCAGAGAATATCTGGGAATATGTATGGCTGCATTTACAGTCTGGATTTATTTGCTAATAGAACTCATGTTTCCATTCAGCAAGTCAAAGTCAAAAGTATAACTACATCGGTAAGTTAAATTAGAATTCTTTGATAGAATAGCTCAGCTTTAGGTTAACTGAGTTTCAGAATTTTCAAAGTTAAGCAGAAGATAAAAATGAGGACAACTAGATGAGTTGTCCCCAAATTTCTTAAATCTTGCCTTTCACTTATAATAACACCCAAAACTCCAAAAACGCTGTATCTTCAATTTAAATAGTCAGATTTTATTCACTGATTACTTCAAGTTTTATAATTTATTATCAATTAATTCGTAAGTCGTGATTGTGAAAACTCAACTTAAAATTTTATTTTATTTATTTATTATTCTTGCAGGATTTGCTGTGATGAATTTGTTAGTAGAATTTGATTATCTAAGTCGTAAGACAGAGGAACCTGTATGGAAGTTGGTGTGGGCAGATGACTTCGACGAGAGTGGCGTTCCTAATGATGAGCTGTGGGAATATAGCTTAGGCGATGGTTGTCCAAATCTATGCGGATGGGGAAATAACGAACTGCAAACTTATACCAGCAATCAAGAAAATATAAGAATCGAAAATGGAAGACTGATTATCCAAATACAAAGTGACACTGCTTTAGAGAATAAATACACCTCAGCTAAGCTCATGAGCCTTAAAAACAAAGGTATTAAATACGGAAAAATAGAAGTCAGTGCTATCAATCCTTCAGGCAATGGTACATGGCCAGCTATATGGATGTTACCTACTGAAAAAGTGTACGGTGGGTGGCCTAAGAGTGGTGAGATAGATATCATGGAACACGTAGGCTATAGCCCTGATTCTATTATCGGAACAGTACATACAGAATCATACAATCATATAAATGATACACAAAAGAGTGGAGCTGTTATCATACCAAATAATGAATCCCAATTCCACAAGTACGAGATACAATGGACACCAGAGAAGTTAGATTTTTTAGTTGATGATGTATCTTACTTTACATTTAATAATGAAAATAAGACATCGGACGAGTGGCCTTATGATCAAGAATTTCGACTTATCCTTAATCTTGCTGTAGGAGGTAACTGGGGAGGAAAATATGGTGTGGACGATAAGATAGTAGGGGAGCAATTTGTCATAGACTATGTTAGGGTCTATGAAGACAAATCTCCGAAGCGACTTTTTTAATGCAATATATATCTCGGGGGCATTCAGAAGTAAAAAGTTATAACCCTATGGGATTACAATATTCTAGCCTGCGAGAATTGCAGGGATAAGAATATTAAGTCTGTGAGGATTTGGCGAGAGAGAATGTAGTGTTAACCTACAAAATGGATAAAGTCATTTTTTTATGATGGAACTCCATAAAAAACCTTTGGAGGTGGGATATATGGATGAAAATCATGACATATCTGTACATCCCCCCAAAATTAGGACAGTAAATTAGATTAATTTCAAAACACTAAATTTACTGTAATGGCAAGAAGAAAATTAACTGCTAAGTTTAAAGCAAAAGTTGTTTTAGAGGCTCTAAAGGAAAGAATGACTAACCAAGAGTTAGCTAATAAATTCAAGATACATCCCCAACAAATAAGTACCTGGAAGACTGAATTTTTAAGTTCTGCGGAGGAGGTATTTGCAAAGGGAAAGAGTAAAAATTTAAAG
>Ga0209187_1001972_pt1 | contig 21250 bp, 18 predicted proteins | sample BantaG_FD_187430 | JGI IMG/M metagenome (GOLD analysis project Ga0209187, IMG submission 187430) | Marine algal microbial communities from Bantry Bay, Ireland - BantryBay_4 metaG (SPAdes) (version 2) | ecosystem: Host-associated > Algae > Red algae > Unclassified | place: Bantry Bay, Ireland...
GATCACTGGAACAAGTAGTCTGTAAATACGGAGGTTAGAAACCGCCATGGTACGTTAAAGCGTATGCCTGGTGGTGTGGAGGGACAGCGGTTACGGCCGCTTCCTATCCGATTAGCCACGGGTTCCACCTATGGCAAGGTGGTAAAAGAAGACGCAGTTTGGCGTGATTTTTTGTGAAAATCATGACAAATTTATTCTATTGCTAATGCTGCTTTTATACGCTATGCCTATTCAAATCTAATTTTTACCCCTGTATAATAATTACGTTCCTGTCCCGATTCGAAAAACCTAGAAGCAAAAGCATTGATCCGAATGTTGTCATTGTAAAGTGTATTAAATACATTATTAACACCCAAAAAAGGCTTTAATTTTATCGACCCTACTGACAACTGAAAACCAGCATTCACACTAAATAATGAATACGCATTATCTTCAACGCTGTTGAAGTCGTCAGTAAATAAATTTCCGATATACCGATGCTGTACACTCACTAGTAATTGATCAGTTTGGTAAGCCAATTTCCATGAGCCTTGATGAATGGGAATTGCTGGCAGGCGGTTACCGTCAAACTGATTTCCATTAATAAAATAATCATCATAAGTAAAATCGGAGTAACTATACATACCAGAAGCTACCCATGCGTCTGCAAATTGATATTGGCCTGTTAATTCAACTCCAAATCGGTCCGAGGAACCAGCATTTCTGAAAAAATCTCGATCTGGAAATTCTTCCAACTCAAATGGGACGAGATCATTGTTTGTCCGAATGTAAAACAGAGCAAGGTTTCCATTTAAGGTAGTGCTCTTTGTTGATAGTCCTATTTCGTAATTATTCGCTTTTTGTGTATCCAGCATATCATTAAATCCATCCTTGCCAGTCGGATTAGAAGATAACTCTGTCAAGGCTGGTGTCTGAAAACTTTGTCGAAAATTAATGTAAGTCGAAACACGCTTCGTCAATGCATAATTTAGTCCGACATTTTGAGAGAAATTGGATAAATCAATAGAGCCAGAATCATCACCATTTTGCAAAAATTGATCGTCTGCCTCCAAATGATTGATGTCATACCTCAGACCTAAAAACAAACTAACGTTATTAAAATTAGCTGTGCCCAGATAATAAAAAGCGACATTTCGAAACGTTTCTAATTGATCCAAAGTCTGCTCACCTTGAATTCCTTCATTATTAAAAAAACGTTGACGATCATCTGTCTGGTCTGCAAAATCAAAGCCTATTTTACTTGTGATGACGGCATTTGGGTGTATTTGTTTTTGAGCCAAACTGGCACCAACACCCCAATAGGTTCTAGCTAAATCAACCCATCCACCAAAACCAAAAGGAAGCAAGCCCGTAAAGTTTCTTTTGGAATAGAAAGCATAAGACTCTACGGTAGTATTTTTTAATTTAAGCGGCGTTTCAAAATGTGCGCTCAACTTAGTGTGGTCGATGCTTTCTCCCGTTTGGAATAAAACATTTCTATCTCGTGCTTGTGTTCTGTTTTCTTTTACTGACTCAATATTTATACCTCCGGGGTCTTCGGCGACAGGACTATTTGTGTAATTAATGCCTAATCGCAATTGTCCACCAAACTTGAAAGCTTGAATCAACTTAATGTTTGCCGCATGTTGCTCTAGCCCACTCTGATCTCTATAACCATCTAGTCCAGTATATAAGTAGTTAGCAATAACAGTTGTGTTTTCTGAGGTCAAGCCTGCGTTAACCGAATATTGATTCAAACCATAAGAACCCAAAGTGGTGCCTGCTTCGATAAAATTATTGTCTACTTTATTGAGAGTGCCGATGTATATTACACCGCCAGAAGCATTGCCATACAAAGCAGAAGAAGGACCATTAATAACCTCAAGTGACGATACGGTAGACAACATCAAATTGTCTAACTGACCTTGTCCATCTGGAGTTGTTTCGGGAACGCCATCTATAATCAATTTTATTCCTCGAATACCAAAGGCAGATCTAGCGCCAAATCCCCGAATAGAAATTCGTAAATCTTGTGCGTAATTTGTAGCATTCAAACTGAAAAGACCTGGTGCTTCTGTGATGTATTCTTGTAACGATAGCTGAGATTTCAAAAAATTGGTCTTTGAAAAATCTCTCTTGAAAACGGACAACGGTGTATTATTACCAAGACCATCAACCCGAAGAGACATAATGGTTATCAATTCAACACTGTCTTGCAAAGAGCTTTGCCCATGTAGACTAAAAATCAGGAACCAAAAGCATAATATCTGAAGAACACAACTGCGCATAGAGTCCAAAATAAAGTTAAGAAGCCCAAAATCCAAATATGTCTAAGCGCGGTCAAACGAATCAAGTTTTCATGTTTTTCCTCGTAATCAACACCATATTCATTCAATCTTACTAAATTCATCCAATAGATACCAATAATTAAGATTAATTCTAAATAAAAAGCGTTTTCTGAGAGACGATATTATTTCTTTTCAAAACGTATTTTTGTTAATAGGAAATTGACTTCGCCATGAAATGGATTCTACAATTTTTAACTTCGAGCATCGGGCAGAAGATAATAATGAGCCTTACGGGTTTATTTTTAATATTATTCTTAACGGTGCATTTGATTGGTAACATACAGTTATTGTATTCAGATGAAGGAGAAGCGTTTAATGCTTACTCCGAGTTTATGGGACACAACCCATTGGTTCAAATTATATCAAAAGGTAATTTCTTCTTTATCTTCTTGCATGCCATTCAAGGCATTCTTCTTTATTTTAAGAACAAATCAGCGAAAGGATCGAAATATGCAGTCACGCCTAAAAATGTAAGCTGGTCTTCTAAGAATATGGCGCTTCTAGGCACATTAATCCTTGCTTTTATTTTGATGCACTTAGGACATTTTTATGTGCGCTTCAAATTTTTTAGTGACATGCCAATGATCACGTACGAGGGAGAAGATATATTAAATACTTATCAAACTGTGTCAGAAGTATTTTCAAATCCAATCTGGGTAATACTTTACTTGGTTGGTTTAGTTGCTCTCGCCTTTCATTTGAATCATGGCTTTGCTAGTGCATTTCAGACTTTGGGAATTAACCATAAAAAATATACGCCAATCTTAAAAGCAATTGGTACTGGATACGCCATTCTTGTTCCTTTAGGATTTGCGATTATTCCAGTATACATGTATTTCATCAATTAAGAATTGAACCACATGAAATTAGAAAATAAAGTACCACCAGGTGAGTTAGCCGAAAAATGGACGGAATATAAATCCAAGATGAATCTTGTTGCGCCAAATAACAAAAGGCGGATTGAGATAATTGTCGTTGGTACTGGCTTGGCGGGAGCGTCTGCAGCAGCTACTTTGGGTGAGCTTGGATATAAGGTTAAATGTTTTACTTTTCACGATAGTCCGAGACGAGCGCACAGTATAGCCGCTCAAGGCGGAATTAACGCTGCTAAGAATTATCAAAATGATGGTGATAGTGTCTATCGTTTATTCTATGATACAATTAAAGGTGGTGACTATAGAAGCAGAGAAGCAAATGTCCATAGACTAGCAGAAGCAAGTACAGACATTATAGATCAATGCGTTGCACAAGGTGTTCCTTTTGCTAGAGAATATGGAGGTCTATTGGCCAACAGGTCATTTGGAGGTGTACAAGTAAGTCGAACATTCTACGCAAGGGGTCAAACTGGTCAGCAGTTATTGATTGGCGCATATCAAAGTTTGGCTAGACAGATATCATTAGGATCGGTGACCATGCATAATCGTCACGAAATGCTTGACCTTGTAAAGGTCGATGGTAAAGCTAGAGGCATTATCGCTAGAAACTTATTGACAGGAGAGATAGAAAGACACGCAGCCCACTGTGTTGTATTGGCAACAGGTGGATATGGCAATGTCTATTATCTGTCTACAAACGCAATGGGATCAAATGTATCTGCCGCATGGCGTGCAGTGAGAAGAGGAGCATTGATGGCAAATCCTTGTATGTGTCAGATTCACCCGACATGCATACCTGTATCAGGAGACTATCAGTCCAAATTGACATTGATGTCAGAATCTTTGCGGAATGATGGTAGAGTGTGGGTGCCAAAATCAATAGAGGATGCCAAAGCCATTCAAAAGGGAGAAAAGACAGGACTCGATATAGCAGAAGAAGATAGAGATTATTATTTGGAGAGAAGATATCCAGCATTTGGAAATCTAGTGCCACGTGATGTGGCATCAAGAGCAGCAAAAGTTGCCTGTGATGAAGGCAAAGGCGTGAGTACAACAGGATTAGCAGTTTTCCTCGATTTTAGTGCTGCATTCCAGCGATATGGACATCAAGAAGCGCATGCTAGAGGGATCGCTGAGACTCCAGCAAAGGTTCTCGAATTGGGAAAAGAAGTTATCAAGAAAAAATATGGTAACCTGTTTCAGATGTATGAAAAGATTACTGGTGAGAACCCGTATGTGTTGCCAATGAAAATTTACCCAGCCATTCACTACGTGATGGGAGGTCTTTGGGTGGATTATAATCTTGAAACGAATGTGCCAGGTCTATTTGCTTTAGGTGAAGCAAATTTCTCAGATCACGGCGCTAATCGTTTAGGTGCTTCTGCATTAATGCAAGGATTAGCTGACGGGTATTTTGTAATCCCATATACAATCGGTCAGTTTTTATCTGGAGAGATCAGAACCCCGGAGATCAGTAATGACACTCCAGAGTTTATGGAAGCAGAAAAAGCAACCAGAAAACGGTTACAAACACTTATAGATATAAAAGGAAATCAGTCCGTCGAGAGTTTTCACAAGCGTCTCGGTAAAATTATCTGGGAATACTGCGGTATGAGCAGAAATGCTGAAGGACTGAAGAAGGCACGAGGTCTAGTGAGAGATCTGAAGAAAGAGTTCTATAGTGATTTATTCATTCCAGGTACAATGGATGAATTTAACCCGGAGCTTGAAAAAGCTGCTCGTGTTGCTGATTTCATGGAATTAGGGGAATTGATGACACTTGATGCATTAGAAAGAAATGAATCTTGTGGCGGCCACTTCCGAGAAGAATATGTCACACCAGAAGGAGAAGCGAAACGTGATGACGAGGGATACACATTTGTATCTGCATGGGAATGGGATGATGATAATCCAGTTTTGCACAAAGAACAATTGTCTTTCGAAAACGTTGAATTGAAAACCAGAAGTTATAAATAATGAAGCTGACAGTAAAAATCTGGAGACAAGGTGGTGTATACGCTAATGGCAAGTTAGTAAGCTATCAAGTAGAAGCAACCGAACATATGTCCTTTCTTGAAATGCTGGATGTACTCAATCAAGAATTAATAGAAGAGAAAAAAGACCCAGTTGCTTTTGATCATGACTGTCGTGAAGGCATTTGTGGCTCATGTAGCATGGTGATTGATGGAAGACCTCATGGACCCCAGACAGGTACCACGACATGCCAGCTTCACATGCGACATTATAAAAATGGTGACACTATCGTCGTCGAACCATATCGCGCAAAATCATTCCCAGTCATCAAAGATTTAGTGGTAGACAGATCAGCGTTTGATCGAGTCATTCAAGCCGGTGGCTATATTTCTGTCAATACTGGTCAAGCACCAGACGGCAATGCCATTCCAATAGAAGGCGATACAGCAGCAAAGTCATTTGATGCGGCCACATGTATTGGTTGTGGTGCATGTGTGGCTGCCTGTCCAAATGGATCTGCAATGTTATTCACCTCAGCTAAGGTATCTCACTTAGGCCTATTGCCGCAAGGTAAAATAGAACACCAAAGACGATCTCAACGAATGGTCGCTCAAATGGATAAAGAAGGCTTTGGCATGTGCTCCAACATAGGCGCCTGCGAAGCAGAATGCCCCAAAGAGATCTCTCTAGAGAATATTGCTAGAATGAATCGATCGTATATTGGCTCGGTATTCTCAAGCGAGGATTAATGCCCAAAGGGCATTAATCAATGTTTAATTTTAAATTTTTAATGTTGAATGATTTGACTGACAATTAAATTATGGATGTCCTCCTTTCGCTAAAGGATGAACAGTGTTCTAATTTAAACAATCAACATTAAAAGTTAGCTCTTAGGGCTAACATCAATCTCCGCCTCAGTGCTTTTTATTAGATGATTTGACAGACAATTAAATTTGTGTCTTAATTAAACATTTAAAATTAAAAATTCAACATTAAAGATAGCCCTACGGGCTAACGTTTATCTCCGTCTAAATTAAATAAATAGAGTGCTTTTTATTAGATGATTTGACAGACAATTAAATTTGTGTCTTAATTAAACATTTAAAATTAAAAATTCAACATTAAAGATAGCCCTACGGGCTAACGTTTATCTCCGCCTGAATCAAATGCATCAATTGATACAACCCAAAGAACGTTCGATTGATATAAATAAAGTGCTGACTTCCTCGATTAAGACTATAAGAAGAAAATAGCGTTTCTTTGGCTACCTTCTCACCAGCAATACTAATTTCTTGAAAGAAAGTGGGATCGCTGAAGTCCCAAGTATCATATTTGAATGGTCGAAGCAATAAAGACAGCATGTCATGGAAGGTCTTGACATAATAGCCATGCTCTTCTTCAGAGTCTTCTTCGCGTAGTATTTCGAGCTTATAAAGTAGTTCAATGAAGCCATTCTCATCGTCTAAGACATCAGGATTCATCAATTCAAAAAATGGTCCAATAAAATCATCAGGAATTTGTTTAGTGCATCCGAAATCAAGGACACAAACTTTTCCATCTTCAGTGATTAATATATTGCCTGGATGCGGATCTGCATGTACTTTTCTAAGAGTTGTCACTTGAAACATATAGAGGTCCCAAATTTGCTGACCGATTCGGTTTCGCTCTTCTTGTGAAGCATCAGAGTTTGCAAAATCTGGAAGATGTTGTCCAGTTATCCAATCCATGGTGATGACGCGATTGCTAGAGTAATCAGAATAGTATGTTGGGAAGACATAGCCATCTAATTCAGAACAAGCGTTTGTAATCTCTTGACTATTTTTTAATTCGAGTTTGTAATCGGTTTCTTCTATTAGTGTTCGTTTGACTTCCAAAAAGTATTTGTCAGCCTCTTTACCGCTCATCCGCATGATTTTATATGCAATAGGTTTGATGACCGTCAAGTCTGAATCAATAGAATCTGCAACACCAGGATATTGAATTTTGACAGCAAGCTTCTTATCACCTATAGTAGCTTCGTGCACCTGACCAATGCTTGCCGCGAAACTCGCTGTATAATTAAAGGTATCAAATAATTCATCTGGGTTCTTTCCCCAATATTTACGGAAGGTCTTTTTGACCAAAGGAATAGATAGTGGCGGAACAGAAAACTGTGCTAAGGAAAATGCGTCGGCATATTCTTTAGGCAACAGACTTTTTTCCATACTGAGCATCTGAGCGATCTTCAAGCCTCCACCGCGTAACTGCATGAGGCTATCCATGATGGCAGATGCATTTTTTTCATTTAGTTTCGATTCGTCATCATCACCACCCAAGATTTTTGAGCCGTAGTGAGTCGCGTAGTTTTTACCTACCGTGAGACCAGTGCCAATCAGTTTACCTGCACGTTTGAGTTTTCCTACTGGAATCTGCTTGCTAGTTTTCATAAATTATTTCTGAATTCTCTCCTGCCAAATAAATTTCCCAAAGTCGAAGATACTTTTAACTGGGGTCACATCCATTAGATCACAGGCAGCTTTCACACCTTTCTCAATCGCTAAATCTGTCTTTTCGTACTCTGGAGACGTATCATTATGCCAAAATTCCAATAAAAACAGCAATTGACTATAAAAGCCTTCACCATATAATCTGTCACCGATCTTATTGACGACCTGTCCTATTGGAGAAGATTGAAAAAGAGAGTCAGATTGATAAGCCTGATTGATAAAGTCCGTAAACACATGTTTCATTAAAGTCAGGGTCGACACCATTTGCAATTTACCGTGATGGTCAATACTTGCTGTACAATATGCTGCATTCAAGCCACAATTCTCAAAAAACAAGTAGTATACCGACAACAACTGTTGTCTAAAGTCGAATTGGTAGAACTGTGGGTCTTTTCTCGCAGTATCGACAGATGCTTCCATCAATGCAGCCCAAACAATCTTATTTGCTTCCTTATATTCACCCATGTGTAACCTGAAATCTTCAATCGGAATCTTTGTTTTCTTACAAAAATCTATAATTGTATCGCCAAAGCCATGGATGGTCACATGTGTCATGTAGCTATCTAAAATTGCTTCTTTTGTGTGTATTTTCTTCTTTTTAGTCAATGGGGATCGTTTGTCTTGACTATATAACGGATAAAGATATGTTAGGTTGTTTTTTGACCCCGAAATACGTTGATATGCTAATTTTAAATATTTATGCCCCTCTATTGCAGAATATAGGAAGGAATATTAAATTTGCAGCCGCTTACTAGCTTCCTTAGCTCAGCTGGTTAGAGCATCTGACTGTTAATCAGAGGGTCCAAGGTTCAAGTCCTTGAGGAAGCGCTAAAAAAGGTCGCAGGAAACTGCGGCCTTTTTTCTGGGTCAAACTTTACGCAATATGTACTATGTATACATACTTTATTCTAAGCAACTGGAAGGATATTATATAGGTCAAACAGTAAATGTAGAAAAACGACTGAGAGAACATAATGAAGGAAAGAAAAAGCGCTATACTACTCCGTATCGACCTTGGGAGATGTATTGGTTTATAAAACTAAAAACGAGGAGTGCTTCAATTCGCCTTGAGAAATACCTGAAGAAGAAAAGCAGAAAATTTATAAGTCGTCTAAGAAATGATGATGAATTACAAAACTACATAAAAGTACGATTTGATATACCTGGTTAGAGACCCGCGGTACCGCGGGATTAATCAGAGGGTCTCCCACAGAATTGCGGGATTCAAGTCCTTGAGGAAGCGCTTCAAAAGGTCGTAGGAAACGGCGGCCTTTTTTCTGTAACAAACTTTATGCAATATGTACTATGTATACGTGCTTTATTCTCGGCAATTGGAAGGATATTATATAGGTCAAACAGTAAATGTAGAAAAACGACTGAGAGAACATAATGAAGGAAAGAAAAAGCGCTATACTACTCCATATCGACCTTGGGAGATGTATTGGTTTATAAAACTAAAAACGAGGAGTGCTTCAATGCGCCTTGAGAAATACCTGAAGAAGAAAAGTAGAAAATTTATAAGTCGTCTAAGAAATGATGATGAATTACAAAACTACATAAAAGTACGATTTGATATACCTGGTTAGAGTCCCGCGGTACCGCGGGATTAATCAGAGGGTCTCCCACAGATTTGCGGGATTCAAGTCCTTGAGGAAGCGCTTCAAAAGGTCGTAGGAAACTGCGGCCTTTTTTCTGGGATAAACTTTACGCAATATGTACTATGTATACGTGCTTTATTCTCGGCAATTGGAAGGATATTATAAAGTTCTCTAGTGTTATTACTGAACAACAGTCCCAAAGTGCTTATTGCAAAATAGAATTAATGTAAGTATATTGTAATTACGAAATAAAATTATATGCAGGCTAAGATTGTAAGAATTGGAAATTCTAAGGGCTTAAGACTAAGCAAGATGATACTTGACAAATATAATATTCATGAGTCAGTAGAAATTGTATTGAAAGACGAATTTATTGAGTTAAGACCTGTAAAAAGCTCTAGGAGTGGGTGGAGTGAAAAGTTTAAAAAAATGAATGAGCTTGGTGATGATGAACTGCTTATTGATGATGTATTTGTAGACGAAGAAATTGAATAATGAAAATCAGGCAATATCAAATCGTAGTTGCAAACCTAGATCCCACAATAGGAAGTGAAATCAAGAAAACAAGACCTTGTGTGATTGTTTCACCTGATGAGATTAACGAAAACTTGAAAACAATTGTTATCGCTCCAATAACCTCAACAAACAGAAATTATCCAACGAGAGTAAAAGTAAATATAAACAATAAGGACTCAAGAATAGCTATAGATCAAATACGAACAATTGATAAAAAGCGCATTATCGATGTGATAGGAGAATTGAAAACAAAGAAAATTCGAGAAGTGAAATCAATTATAAAAAGGACTTTTGTAGATGAATGAAAACTCTCGTGAACACTAGGTGAACGCAACAAAAGGCCGCAGTTTTCTGCGAACTTTTTTATTTGTAAAATTTTATTCAAGACATATTTTCAATCGACTTAGTCTTACACATTTACCTCAACTGGATGACATAATCAGCCATGAACAACGTCATTACCATTTATATTAAGAACATGAGGTCCTAACGGGACGACCTCAAAGAAATCATCTAGTTTAAAGAGCAATATATCCAGACAATGTTATACCGTTAAGATGTCCTAACCAGATTTGTATTAAATTACATGCATTCAAAAGCACAATACATGAATAAACTACTTCTTATTTTCAGCGTAATCATTTTTCTTTGCTCTTGTAAAGAAGAAATAATGAAAGATCCCATCACAGTGAACTACCCAACGACTGCTAAGTCTGACTCTACACAAACATATTTTGGAACAGAGGTGAAAGACCCCTTTCGCTGGCTAGAAGACGATCGAAGTGAAGAAACTGAAGCTTGGGTTGCTGAGGAGAACATGGTAACGTTTGATTATTTAGATAACATTCCTTACAGAGATCAAATCAAAGACAGACTTGAAAAATTATGGAACTATGAGAAAATAGGTTCACCATTTAAAGAAGGAGCGTATACTTATTTCTATAAGAATGACGGACTCCAAAATCAATATGTATTGTATCGTCAAAAAGGAGACGGAGACCCAGAAGTATTTTTAGATCCCAATTCATTCTCTGAAGATGGCACGACTTCACTAGCAGGATTACGCTTTACCAAAGATGGATCGCTAGCAGCATATATGATTTCTGAGGGAGGCAGTGATTGGCGAAAGGGACTTGTCATCAATACAGAGACTAAAGAAATTGTAGAAGACACTTTAGTTGATATAAAATTTAGTGGACTATCCTGGAAAGGTAAAGAAGGTTTTTACTACTCAAGTTATGACAAACCCAAGGGCAGTGAGCTTTCTGCTAAGACGGATCAACACAAAGTATACTTTCATAAACTCGGCACACCACAGTCGCAAGATGAATTAATCTATGGAGGAAAAGCATCCGAAAAACATCGGTATATCGGGGTGAGTTTGACGGAGGATGAGCGTTACATGCAACTCAGTGCCTCAAATTCCACTTCTGGCAATAAACTTTTCTTGAAAGATTTAGAACAGCCAAATGGAAAATTTGTAACCATAGTCGATGATGAAGACAGTGATGTATATATTATTGAAAACACTGGATCGAAGTTGTACATAACCACCAATAGAGATGCACCAAATACTAAAGTTGTAACGACAGATGCAAAGAACCCTGGCGTTTCAAATTGGACAGACTTCATACCAGAAACGGAAAATGTATTAAGTCCAAATACAGGAGGCGGATACTTTTTTGCAGAATATATGGTCGATGCAATTTCTAAAGTACTTCAATATGACTATGATGGAAAACTTGTAAGAAAAGTACAATTACCAGGAGTCGGGAGTGCAAGTGGATTTGGAGGAAAAAGAGAAGACGAAGAATTCTATTTCTATTTTACCAATTACAAAACACCAGGATCGAGCTTTAAGTACAACGTTGAATCAGGAAAATATGAAGATTATTGGAAGCCTGCCATCGATTTTAATCCAGATGATTATGAATCAAATCAGGTCTTCTATACCTCTAAAGATGGTACGAAAGTACCGATGATAATCACACACAAAAAAGGAATAAAACTAAACGGCAAAAACCCTACGTTGCTATATGCTTACGGAGGATTTAACATCAGTCTCACTCCTTCCTTTAGTATTGCAAACACAATTTGGTTAGAGCAAGGAGGCGTTTATGCTGTCCCTAACATTAGAGGTGGTGGAGAGTATGGAAAAAAATGGCATGATGCAGGGATTAAGATGCAAAAGCAAAATGTCTTTGATGACTTCATCGCGGCGGCAGAATATCTGATTGCTGAAAACTATACGTCCTCTGAATACTTAGCGATTAGAGGTGGTAGCAATGGCGGGCTGTTGGTTGGTGCGACCATGACACAGAGACCTGATCTGATGAAAGTTGCCTTACCTGCAGTTGGAGTTTTGGACATGCTTAGATACCATACATTCACTGCGGGTGCAGGATGGTCATATGATTATGGAACAGCAGATGATAGCAAAGAAATGTTTGAGTATTTAAAAGGATATTCTCCTGTACATAATGTCAAAGCAGGAACAGAGTATCCCGCGACCTTGATAACTACTGGAGATCATGATGATAGAGTTGTTCCGGCACACAGCTTTAAATTTGCTGCAGAACTGCAAGAGAAACAAACAGGTAATAACCCTGTCCTAATCCGAATAGAAACGAATGCAGGACATGGTGCAGGTACGCCTGTGAGCAAGACCATAGAGCAGTACGCTGATGTCTTTGGTTTCACCTTGTTTAATATGGGTTTTGATGAATTACCGAATCCATCAGTCGTTAAAAAACTAAAGAATTAAAAAAAAGACAGTTATCAAGAATCACAAAGGAATAAGAAAAAAAAATTCATCACTATACTTCGATACTTCGATACTTCGTGATTTGATCTATTGAAAATTATATTGAACCACCAAGCCACTAAGCTACAAAGAGCCACTAAGGAATACGTAAAGAATATTCCTCGTGATACTTTGAACCTTCGAGCCTTTGTGGTCTTCCCTATTTGACACAAGTAAATAAACTGCATTTAGCCTAGCAAGAATTATACATCTTTATTAATTTGTTGTAAAGTCAAACCATTAGTATGCGCCACATCATCATTCTCATTTCACTATTATTATTCATATCATGTAGTTCCAATGTCAAGCCAGGATACCCTGCTAGCCTTAACCATGCAAATGATACAATGATACAGACTTGAGATCAATTGATTTAATGGGTACCTATGAAGTTAACTCTGACTTCGGCACCAAAGTATCAGTAACAGTTGAAGGAACAATGCGAAAAATTATTTCCAATGCCATTCCCAATCATTCGATCGGCACATTTCCGAATCCTGGCAACCCCAATACAGTAAGTGCTCAGGACAGAACTTGGGAAATCTATATTACTCCAACCCTGTCAACAGAGCCACGATGGGCGAGAGAACCAGGTGTTGCTGTAAATGGAATCAAACTCGAACCCGAAACTGCAGAACGGTTTGTCTGCGAAACTGGAGAGGTGTATCGGATAGAAGCAATGGAAGGATTTTTAGATTTTGGCTTAGATAAAAATCACGCGCATGTACAACCAACGGGAGAGTATTAACACTCTTTTTTATATAAGAAGGATTGAAACTGGTTTTCAGTAAGTCCCTCTATAGCCGTAATCAAATCGAGAACCTTTATCTGATTTTAGAAAAATCTGATCGCCTTGGGTGTTTTCAAGCCACCTGAATAATGAGGCCCTTAAGTTCATGGCTACTTCTGCATATGTCGTGTCCCTGATAAGATTCTTCATCTCCATAGGATCAGTCTCTATATCATAGAGTTCATTGATATCCCAAATACCATGATATCTGATATATTTATACTGATCTGTGCGTACAGCATGTACAGTTGGAGTCTGTGGATAAGGGCGCTCCCAGAAGTACTCATAATATAGAGTATCTCGCCATTCAATTTCTTTATGCTCTAGGAGTGGTAGAAAAGATGTCCCATCAAATGATTTTGGTATTTCAACGCCCGCCATATCCAAGATTGTAGGTGCAATATCGATGTTTTGCACATTTTGTATTACGGTGGTTCCAGGAGTTAAAACATTAGGGCTCATTACTAAAAGTGGAACTCTCATAGACTCTTCGTAGGCCTGACGCTTATCAATCAAGCCATGCTCGCCAAATGAAAAGCCATTATCTCCCATGTAGATAATGGTGGTTTGATGAATGAGGTCATGATCCTCTAAATAGGCCAGAACCTCACCTATGCTTTCATCTAAGGATATTAGGGTTTCACAATAACTTCTATAAAAATCATCAAAACCCATTTTTCCGTGATACATGTAGTCTACGCCATGCCAGCTATATCGCTGATTTTTTACCCATTGAGGTAAATCTTGATAGTTGTATTCATCAGAGGTCGCTGTTGCATTTTTGTGTTCAGGTGGATACATGGTAGGTGGATAAGCAGGACTCTTTTGGGCATATCTACCTTGATGTTTAGGCGCTGGAGTAAATTCAGAGTGTACTGCTTTATGAGACATGTACATAAAGAAAGACTTAGTTGTATCTCTCTGATCTAGGAAGTTCTTTGCATAATTAGTAATGGCGTGGGTGACGTAAGTGCTATCACTTGGTACTTCGTGTTGACCATTTACATTAAACGTACTATTCCAATATTGACCTTGCCCTTTGAAGCTCGCCCAGTAGTCAAAGCCTGGTCTTGGATCATCCTTATGTTCTCCCATATGCCATTTGCCGATATATGCTGTTTCATAATCATGCTCTTGGAGATAGGAAGGAAAAAATGCAGTGCCTTGGGGTATCAGCGACTGGTTATCAACTACTTTATGATGATGCGTATATTGCCCTGTAAGAATACTGGCTCTACTTGGAGAACATAGCGAAGTCGTCACAAAGGCATTTTTAAAATGTACACCTTCTCTGGCCATACGATCCATATTGGGTGTCTCTAAAAAAGGTACTTTGCCCGTAAAACCCATAAAGTCATATCGATGATCATCACTCAAGATATAGATGATATTGTTATGATTCTGAGCCAAGACATCATCGCTAGTGTAAGGGCTATCCACCCAAGAACAGCTTTGAGTGAAACTAAGTACTATGAGCATGGGTATGTATCTCTTCATCATTAAATCGTTGATAGTTTTTTATATGTAAATCCAAGACTAGATAGTCCTTGCTGTATTTCAGGTGCACTCATAAAGAGATCCCAGATAAGTCCTGACCTGTAATTTTCAATCATGATAGGAATGGTGAGTTGATCGATAGCAAGATACCTCTTCACATACCAATGGTGTTCTAAAGAGAAGGCATCATATGGCCCATACACACCGACTAAGCTATCTTGATCGGCATACATATGTCGAAGGAAATCCATACTCTCTTTCGGAGTATAGGGAAATGACGATAGAGCCGCAGTAGGGGATATCACACCCAGATCATTAGATGGGCTGTGAGTGCCATATCCTTTAATCGAGTAACTGGAAGTAAGTCCCCAATTGTCAGGACCATAACCTTTAAAGTTGTTGGGGTTTTTCATACAATATCTGTAATTTATCTGTGCATGATTTAGATTGAGACGCCAGTAGTCACCATATTGATCTTTAAGGTCTCTTGGATCGAGTCCCAAATGAGAATAATGTGACCAAAATAATGGACCTACAGGTTTATCATCGGTAGCGTAGTGATCAAACACAGTCGGCAAGCCATAATATGTTTTATCGGTCACGATATCGCCACCTCTCATGTATCCTTGATGAAATACAGATGGATCAATAGGATGTGTCGGAGATGAAGCTGCCAATACATACATAATCAAACATTCATTGTGCCCAGTTACGGCAAAATTCATCTTCCAACCATTATTTGGCGACCAATGCCAATACAGCACATTTTTATCATTTGTATACCATTGCCAGTCGACACCTCTCCATAGAACATCTATCCTCTTCGCTAAAGCTTGTTCAGACGAGCTACCTTGAAGGAAATATTGACGAGCAACAAGCAGTCCTTGAGCTAAGAAAGCGGTCTCCACTAAATCTCCTCCATCATCGTATTTGCTAAAGGGTCTAGTCGAGCCATCAGGCATTAACCAATGGGGCCATGCTCCATGGTGCCGATCGGACTGCTCTAACCAACTGGTGAGTTTGGTTAGTCTTAAGACCGCAGCTTCTCTAGTTACAAAGCCTCTTTCTATTCCGACTATCAGAGCCATGATCCCAAATCCAGTGCCTCCAGAAGTCACAATTTCTTTGGGATGGGCAGGATAAATCTCATCCATATGGATGCGCTCAGGAGCAGCTCCTGATATTTGTTCTCCCCCTTTCCAGAAGTAATCGAAAGTTTCATGTTGTACCCGAGTCAGAAGTGCTTCATCTTTTTTGTCCAATGATGGTGTATCAATATCAAATGACAGTTTGCTCGTACAATTGATTAACATTGTAGCTATAGCAAACCCACATAAGTATTTTAGTATATTGTAACTCATATCTACATTTAAAAACTGTAATTCAGTTTGTCTAATCCCTGTCTAACTTCTGGAGCAGACATAAATAAATCCCATAATAGACCAGATCTATGATTTTCAATCATGCAAATGATTGGTCCTTGATCAATAGCTAAATATGAGTTGGCAACCCAAGCCTCTGTTGAACTAAAGGCATCATAAAAACCATATTCTCCCCACAGTCGATCACCCAACACATCATAAAAATGACGTATTGCCGCCATAGACGCTTCGGGTGCATAAGGTATGGATGATATTGAAGCAGTGGGTGTGATTACTCCTCGGTCGTTGGAAGGACTGTGTGCCGTATAACCTCCGGGAGTGTCGCTAGCTGTAAGACCCCAGCACACGTCGCTATACCCTACAAAGTTATTAGGATTTTCAATACAGTAGGCTTGATTGATCAAAGTATGAGAGACATTTTGCTCCCAGTAATCGGCATAGGTATCCTTAAGTTGACGAGGGTCTAATCCTAAGAATGAATAATGTGTAAAAAATAAAGGGCCACCAAATCCAGTGCCTAAGTTCAGTGTCTGATCATAAATCTGTCTCTCATTGACCATAGCGCCATTGCGAGCATATCCATTCACATAGGTCGATGGCGGTATACCGTAGGTGTCTGATCCAACAGCAAGGATATAGGTAATCTGAGTCTCATTGTGTCCTCTTATCTGTAGGTTTATGTCCCAATTGTTATTGGGAGACCAATGCCAGTAAAGTACATCTTGATCATTCTGTGTATACCAAGACCATTCGACTTCATCATATAGCATTGTGATGTCATCTATCAATGCTGATTCTTCTGAGTCGGTAGAATTTAGATATTGACGGATGGTAAGCAGTCCTTGAATCAAAAAAGCCGTCTCTACTAAATCTCCACCATCATCTTTTTCACTAAATGGAATCACCCTACCTGAACTTCCATTCGTCCAATGCGGCCAGGCACCATGAAAGCGATCTGCGGTTTTGAGAAAATCGACTATTGTTCGCCATCTTGTAATGGCAGCATCTCTTGTGATCCAATTTCGTTCAACTGCTACAATCATAGCCATAAGTCCAACTTCCCTGGTTGTTTGACAAACACACCTTGATTAGAACCAAGATAGATAAACCCATCTTTCTCTACTGAAGTAAAAACTGTCCCTATCTTACCAGATCGATCATAAAAGTAAAGTAAGTTTCCCTCTGCATGAATGACATTAATGCCTCTATCAGTTCCTACCCAGACATTGCCTGAAGCATCTTCGCTAAGAGCTAGCACTGTGTTGTTAGAAAGACCTGAGGACTTGTTGAGGTGATATTTTATTTGCCAATTTTTATCTACGATGTACACCCCACCAAGTATTGTTCCTATGATGTACTCACCATTGGAAGTTCGCAAGCATTTATTGATATGGTCATCTGTGAGTCTTGAAACTGATGGCCCTGCTATTGCTCTTAAACCATTCTCTTCTACAAGATATATACCATTGATCTCCGTAAAGATTAAAAGACCATCTTGAGTCTCAAATACTGTAACAATCTTACTTCCCTCAGGTAACTGATTAGTAAATGGGACAAGTTGCACCTCTGTATCCACCACATAAAGCCCTTGACGCACTCTTGGGATATAAATGGTGCCTTCTGAAATATTGCCCAATAGGATGTTAGTAGGTATAGGTATTTGTGTGATGTTCTGATCTGCAGTCAATCTATAGAGATTTGCAAAGGATTGAAAGTATACTTCGTCATCGGCCGATACAATTTGCCATATCTCCTGTTGAATGGTAGATAGGACGCTATCTGCTATCTCCTGATATATGGGTTGAGCTGGATCTGATCGATCTACCCATCCGAAGAATTCAAAACCACCGACATAAACTTTACATTCAGAACCCACTGCTACAGTCCTAGGTTTATGTCCGTTGGGCATGATGACTTTAGTCCAAGATAGACCATTGTATATTAAGACTCCATCTGTGTTTGCTACGTATGTGTACCCCTCGCAGTCATGTGTGATACTCCAATTCTGCTGTGCAGCTTGATAATCACTAGTTTTATAAATTGTTATCTCAGGTACCTCTTGTCCTATGATAAACGACAAAAGAGCACACTGAAAAAATATAATATATAATGACAATCTAGCTAAGCGCATATCACCTACAATATAACTCACATACTTCAATAATTCCACTAAAACGTATATGTAAGATTGAGCTAATATTCACAACAAAAATCCTTTCACACTTAGGTATTTGTTTCATTTATTTTCTGATTTATAACAGCATTCAGTTGCTTAGAATTCTCAATGATATGCCAATGACCAATATCTGTCTGAAAGGAGAATTTTTCCAAAAAGGTCCTGGAGGAAGAGGAGACCAGGGTCTTCCAAGAGGAGATAGACCGCCTAGGCAAGAACATGGTAAGGGCTCGCATATGCATTGATTTTTATTTTATAATTGGATTTGTGCGAGGAGAGGTTTTGGCTGTTTTATCAAATGCTGGGCTTTATGTTAGCCATTATAGAATTTATCTAATTATTCATAAGTCATTTATTACGTTTATAATTGACCCAAAATTTCAAGCACTTGATTTCGATTCATTCCGGACTCAATTAATGGATTAAGAAAAAATTCTATAACCTGCTTGTCCAACTCAGTATAAAAAGTTGTGCAAGTCCACTCTTGATAAAATATACTTTGAGGATATTCAAAGCTATCATTTAGTAATCCAAGCCCTTGTGTAAATTCCTCTCTTAATAAATGTTTTATACAATTTAGATCATTATTGCGAACTGTATCTACATACAAGCTTCCTTTATATATTGAGCAATCGGAATCCCAATAAATCCAAGTCAAGCCCCAATTATCATCGAGGAAGTCAACTGCATTTGGTTCATAATTACCATAGGTGTCTTTGTCGCTAAAAAAAATAACAAAATTAGCTTGTGATTCTTCATAAACTCTTTTTAATTGAATACTTGAACTCAACTCATTTATTTCATCTTTAACTAATTCAAACTCATCTACTAATTCTGAATTTAGTGTATCATTTAAATAGATTAATAAGTCGGTGTTCCATTTTTTAATGCGAAAAACATTATCTCCGAATTCTTTTTCCATAGCAACTTCTAGGAAATACTCTTCTTCAAAAGATAACTCTTCTTCTTGTGGCAAATTCTTTTCTGATGTCAAATCATCTTCACTGCAGCTTTGAAAGAATAAAAAAACGATAATAGCCAGTAAGAGATAATAAACTGATTTCATTTTAGTTAGAATTTTTATAACTATTAATTATATTTATATTCACTAATTGTATGGCCTATCACGTACCTAAAGAACGCAAAGTCAAACTTTTCAAAGGTCATTCAAATCTAAGATAGCACAATTTTACTTTAAGAGCAATAAGGAGACCTAGCATCTATGTGCAAAGTAGCGAGTTAAATATAGGAAGGTCAGTCAAGCTGTGATTTTTAGAATTATTCCAAATGTATAAGCATATATTGTTCATACATTTCCATAGGCATCATTCCAAATTCCATTCTTCATTTATTTAAATTTTCTATGTCTTCTGTTTCAGCTAATTTTAAAGTTTTATTTACAGGGTCAACATTAGCAAACTGAGTTCCATATAGATATTTCTCTGAATTATTTCGGTTGAATCAAACTTTCTTTTACTGTGTTGTATTCTACAACGATTACTTCTTTGGTAGCAGTTTTAGTTCTTCGTATTTATATTCAACTAAATATTCTTTCTTATTATTCATTATTGTTGCTTGAAAAGGGGATGGTTCTATCTTCAATTTCACAGGGAACCAATATTCTTTTAAATTATAATTTGGTAAAAGGAAAAGAGAGGTTAGGGGTGAAATTCCCCTTGCCTACTCGACTACTTGGCGTATGTCTTCTACCTGTTCAGTTTGTATTCCTGAATTAAGACGGATGCTGCAATCTTCAATTTATCTGAGAGGTTGCGAATCATGTCTACGGTCAGTTTTCTCTTTTTATTGAGCACTTCAGATACAATTCCTTTCGAGCCAATCACTCCTACTAAGTCTTTTTGTTTAAGCTCCATTTCTTCCATTCTTATTCTTATCGCTGTTATGGGATCAGGAGATTCGATAGGGTGTTCGCGTGTTTCATAGTCTTCTATTAATAGGATTAATAATTCAGCCTCTTGTCCATCTTTGCTTGCTGGGCTTGAATCAAATATTCTCTCTAATCTGTTCAAGGCATTATCATATTCTACTTCAGTATTTATTATCTTTATTTTCATATTTTATCTGCATTTATTTTATCGTATTCTCGATGTGTTCCAATGAATCTAATAAAAAGCCATTGTTTCTCGTAGTTTATCTTAGCAATTAGTCGATACTTATTTCCACTGATGTTGAAGACTACTCTCGAGTTCTTCAAAATGGAAACAGTAGAATAGAATTCCTTTATTTCATTTGGTGTTTCCCAAGATGCAGCTCTTACTGTTTCATACCACGTTTCGAGATAGTCCTTTGAATCTGGATGTTCTCCCCAAAACTTTCGCAGTGTCCTCTTAGCTACTATACGGTTCACATGTGTAAGGTAAAATAAAAGTTCTCAATATGCAAACATATGCTAATTTTGATCTCGGTTTTAATTTCTTCGTGCGTCGGTTTTGGGGAAGGCTATAATATGACAAGTAACGGAAAATGATACCCAGCGTCTCCGACAAAGGAGGATATGCTGTGGTCATCTATTGTGTGTGCCCAGCATGGACAGCTATCCTGCAAGATAGCTATATATATTCAAGAGGGTGAAAGTCCCTTATGTGCCAGACTTATCATCTGGGAACATTAGTAAGCTGCAAGGGCGTAAGGGGTGACCCTTAGTCTGAAGGTCTCGGATGCCGACATTTATCGTCGGTGAAGCAGGACTACAAAAGTCGGTTCTAACGAATAGTGACTGAAGAGAAATTTCTGAAAGAAATCAAAGACATGTGATGTCTTTGACGAAATGGATGATTGACTGTTTTTGACGGAGTCAAAATTAAT
>Ga0209187_1001973_pt1 | contig 21229 bp, 13 predicted proteins | sample BantaG_FD_187430 | JGI IMG/M metagenome (GOLD analysis project Ga0209187, IMG submission 187430) | Marine algal microbial communities from Bantry Bay, Ireland - BantryBay_4 metaG (SPAdes) (version 2) | ecosystem: Host-associated > Algae > Red algae > Unclassified | place: Bantry Bay, Ireland...
TCGAAGACCTCCAATATATTGAACCATCACTTCTGCCAACGAACCTTTGAAAGGTACTCGACCTTCGATTCCTTCTGGAACTAATTTTTTAATATCATGCTCAACATCTTGAAAGTAACGATCTTTCGAACCTAATTCCATTGCTCCCAAAGATCCCATTCCTCGATATACTTTGAATTTTCTACCATCAAAAATAATCGTTTCGCCTGGTGCTTCTTCCACTCCTGCAAAAAGAGAACCTGCCATAATTGTATCGGCACCTGCTGCAACTGCTTTGGCAATATCGCCTGTAAATCGAATTCCTCCGTCTCCAATAATCGGCACACCTGTATGCTTAATTGCCGTAGCTGTATTAAAAATTGCGGAAAGTTGCGGAACGCCAACACCTGCAACAATTCTTGTAGTACAAATACTTCCAGGTCCAACTCCTACTTTTACACCATCCACACCCGCATCGACAAGTGCCAACGCTCCTGAACCAGTTGCCACATTTCCACCAATCACTTGCAAGTCTGGATACTTTTGTTTGACCAAACGGATCGCATCTAAAACACCTCTTGAGTGTCCGTGAGCAGTATCGACAGTAATTACATCTACACTCACATTAACCAATGCATCGACTCTTTCCATAATATCATGCGTCACTCCAACTGCTGCTCCAACGACTAATCGACCGTAAGCATCCTTACATGAATTTGGATAATCCTCTACTTTCATAATATCTTTGTAGGTGATTAATCCAGCTAATTTTCCATAGTCATCGACGACAGGTAGTTTTTCGATTTTATGTTTTTGCAAAATTTGAGTCGCTTGTTTGAGATCAGTTCCAATTGGAGCGACGATCAAGTTTTCGGAAGTCATCAAATCTTTAACTGGCCGATTCACTCTAGTCTCAAAACGCAAATCTCGATTTGTCAGAATTCCAGTTAGAATATTATTGCTATCTACTATTGGGATTCCGCCAATTTTGTACTTCTTCATCAATGCCAAAGCATCTCCAATTTTAGCATCTGCCCGCAAAGTAACGGGATCGATGATCATTCCACTTTCTGATCGTTTTACACTTCGCACTTGTTCTGCTTGGGCTTCGATCGACATATTTTTATGAATCATTCCAATCCCTCCTTGACGTGCGATTGCGATGGCCAACTTATTGTCGGTCACGGTATCCATGGCAGCAGAAACTATAGGAATATTTAATCGAAGTTCGCGCGTCAGTTGAGTTGAAATATCAACTTCTCGTGGTAAAACTTCTGAATAGCGGGGAACAAGCAAGACATCATCAAAGGTGAGAGATTCTTCTGTAAATTTATCCTGATAAGATTGTATCGCTTGACTGACTGTTTTTTGTATTTCCATGCGCAAAGTTAGAATTTTTTTAAAAAGAAAAAATTATGAACAAGTATTTATCTGAAAATATTTTGATGGTTAAAAGGTTTTTACTTTTTTTGAGGAGTCAGCGGTTGGGAATATCGAATATCGAACTAGGAATATCCAACCTCCAATTAAGTAAGTCAATAAATTATTGGATATGATATTGGATATTCAAAATAATCTAATACAGTTTAACCATCTCTTTCCCAGTCCTTTTCAACCCATTCAAATCTATCAAAAAAGAAATCCTCTTCAACAATTTATCTCTCACCTCATAACCAATTCCTTCTTTGACCAAACTACTTTCATAAACTGGAACATAAATCTCCAACGCATCTGGAATCCCCACAATCGCAATTCCCAGACTGTACGCAAACTCCGCACTATCAAAATCTTTAAATAAAACTGCATCAATATACGCTCGAACTGGCAGCGGCCCAGGCACCGTCGTACTCGCTCCCAAACTCACCATCCAATCTTGCGAAGAACCAAAATCACTCAAAGTTTTTAACCCTGCATCACGATGAAAAATTTGTTGTGACAAAATCCCATCATCAGAACCTACCACATTTCCTCGCCCTTCACTTCTCCCCAATAAATTTTCATCAAACATATAATCTCGTTGCGCAAATCGACCAGTAATTCCGCTAAAAGTAAAACTTGCTCGTATCGGTACATTGTTATCCAACTGTGGCAACACTCCTGCAAACGCTTTCAAGGTCACGCCTTTATTTTTTTTTCCATAGGAAAAAAATTGTTTGGCATTCGCAAAGATTCTTAAAAATCCATCTCCCTGATGAGCAGTCAATGTTGCTTTCATCGGCGCAATTACATTCTTATTTTCGAAAGTATATTTTAATTCATTGACGTAGTAATTTTCTTTTTCTCTTGAAATTATTCCAGCATTTGATACTCCTTGATCTAGCGTAATATTCACATGCCGAAAAGAAACCGAATGCTGCAAACTTGAAGTCAACTTCTTTTTCCTAAAAACCAATTCTAACTTCGGAGCGAGCTTCAAATAATTATCATAAAATGCGTCGTCCCAATCATAATCGTAAGTATATCTTTTAGAATTTAAACTCAAAGTAATACGCTGAAATAAATTGGATGCAGGAAATGCATTCCATTTTACGATTCCCTCTCCAATGATATTTCCGCTGGCAAATCCATACATTGGCGCAAGGGCAAATTCAAATTTCTTTTTAGAAAAATCATAATTATGCAATACCGCACCCAACATTGTTTTATCATAATTATTCCAACCAACTGCTGGCAACCAATACAAATTCGTGCGAGTTGGATTTTCCAAACCAGTCAAAAACTTCAATTTAAATGGTTCTGATTTTTTAAAAACCCCTGACGTGCGTATATTGTTATTTTTTCGATTAACATCTGTTATTTTCCGATTTTTGTCGATGATAAATTCTTTGATTGAGCCATTTTTAGGTGCATCAATGTGAATCGTTTTCTCGCCTACGAAGCCTGGTATTTTTTTTACTTCTTCTCCTTTTTCCAAAATCATAGTTAATTCAAATGACTCAGGAATAGCTCCTATGTTTTTTATTTTTAAATCATAACCATCTGACTTTGAGAGGCTTACGGCTTTATAATCAATTTTTTTAGTTGTATTCATCAGGTCATCAAAAGCCTGATCGTTTTCCAAATCAAAATGTTGAATAAAATCTGCTGGCTGCGGATGCTTAAATTTCCATTTTCTAAAAAAGCTTTTCATTTTCAAAATTGAGATTCTATTTTTCAAAATATCAGCCGTTCGATCATAGACACCTAACCCATAATTCATCTCTGTCATTTCAGTAACTGGAGTCGTAATTGCTTGATGCACATTTTCTCTTTGCATCGAAACTTTAATCAATTCCATGAGATCTAATTGTCCTTTTGATTTTAATTTTTTCGGCAAAAATTCTTCTTCTAAATTTGGATAAAAGTTCTTTTTATACAATCTTTCATAATATGAATTGATCCCTTCATCCATCCAGGGAAAGTCTCTTTCATTGAATGCTAAAATCCCATAAAACCAATTATGTCCTACTTCATGAGCAATCACAATATCCAAATCTTCTGGCAAAAACATTTGATCCACCAAGGTAATCATCGGGTATTCCATCGCACCTGCCGAGGCAAAAGGATTGCTCACCGCAGTCGCATGTGGATAAGGATATTCACCTATTTTTTGAGAATAAAACTGGACAGATCGATTCAAATATTCAGTCGCATTTAACCACAAATGAAACTCTTTTAAGTTGAAAAATGCCCACGTATCTATATTGTTATTTTGTCCAACTTGCACTCTACTTTTTTGCACAAAAAATCTTTTGTCTGCAAACCAAGCGAAGTCATGAACATTCTCTGCCGTAAAATAAATCGTCTTCATTTCATCTGAAGAATTCGGAAAAGTATCTTTTTCAAAAATCGGAATCGTTCGATCTTCACCTCTCGGATATTTTTTAGCAATAAATTTATTGGTTTCTCGAACTCGTTTTTCCAAAAATGCTTTTTCGGTTTCCGTTTCCAATTGACCCGTTGAAGCAACATAATAATTTTTGGGTAAAGTAATTTTTACCTCAAATTTTCCAAACTCTGAATAGAATTCTCCCATGTCCAAATATGGCATCGGATGCCAACCTGCTCGATCATAAACTGCTGGTTTTGGGTACCATTGCGAAATGTAGTAGGCTTGTTTCTCATGTCCCAAACGAGAGAAATATTTTGGGATTTTTATGCTAAAAGGAATTCGAATTTCGATACGTTCTCCCGAGGAAAGTTTTTTATTTAATTGAAGCAAAGCGATATCTGAATTTTCCTCATCGTACGACCAATTCACCTTTTTCTTGTTTACTAAAAAATCTACTTCTTTGTAACCACCCAGCTCATTTTTTTTGGCAAAAAAGAAAGTAGTATTTCCATTTTGGATTTGTTGTTTCGCAAATGCAGTCTTTTGACTTTGATAAGCATTGGCCCACAAATGAAAATATATTTCCTTCAAATCGTCAGGTGAATTATTGATGTATTCAATTTTGGCAACTCCTGAAAGCAGGTGATTTTCATCATCCAAAGTCACTTGAATATCATAATTGACTTCTTGTTGAAAATAGGGTTGCTCGTTTTTTTGAGAAAAAACTAGTGTAGTTAAAATAGTGAAAAGGAAAATTAAAATTGGTTTATTCATCTGAAAATCAATTAGTTGTACTTTTGTAAAAAAATATCACTTCAAGTTAGTTTTTTAGTCTTTATTAAAAAAACGCTTTGCTAGAACTTCGAGTTCTAACAAAGCGTTCTTTGGCAAGTAGCTGGATTTTCCAAGTCCAGTTTTCGCTAATTTAATTTCTCCTTTAGCATACCTGATTTGGAAAATCAGGCTACATGAAAATTTACTTCTTCGATCTCACTTTTTCCCACTCCCAAGCAGATAGCATAATATCTTCGATATTTCTTTTCGGCTTCCATTTCAAATGTTTTTTCGCTTTTTTATAATTTGAATAAATTGCAATCACATCTCCTGCTCGTCTTGGCCCGATTTTATAATTTAATTTTTTACCCGAAACTTTTTCGAAAGCTTGAATCACTTCCAATACCGTTGCTCCTTCTCCAATACCTAAATTGTACGCTTCACAATTATTTTTATTTTTCTTCTTGACCAAATATTGCATCGCTTTGGTATGTGCATTTGCCAAGTCCATCACATGAATATAATCACGTACACAACTTCCATCTCGAGTATCATAATCATCTCCAAAAACCGTAATTGATTCTCTTTTGCCAATCGCTTGCTCAGTAATTACGGGAACCAAATTCAAGGCAACATTTGGTGCTTCGCCTAGTTTTTTACTATCGTGTGCTCCTGCTGGATTAAAATATCGTAGCAAAATCGAACTGTGCTTAGGATTAGCTTTCGCAAAAGATTCGATGATTTGCTCTCCCATTTGCTTAGTCAAGCCATACGGACTTTCTGCTTTCAACCAAGGAGTTTTTTCTGTCACGGGCAGTTTTTCCGCATTTCCATAAACGGTACAGGATGATGAAAAAATAAAATTTCTCACTTTATTCTCTTTCGCTGCTGCCAACAAATTAAGTGTACTGTTCAAGTTATTTTTAAAATACCAAAGTGGTTTCTCCACAGATTCGCCAACACTTTTAAGTGCAGCAAAATGAATAATTCCAACGATGTCTTTATTTTTCGAAAAAACTTTTTGCAATTTTTTTTCATTGCAAAGATCAATATTATAATTTTTTACTTTTATCCCAGTTATCTTTTCAATTTGCTTGAGTACCTTTGGGTCGGAATTGATATGATTATCCACCGAGATTACATCAAATCCATTATCAATTAAATCAACAATCGTGTGGCTTCCAATATATCCACAGCCACCTGAAACGAGCACTTTTTTCATTTTATTTTTTTTATAAGTTTTTTTAGAAAAAAAATCACATTAAATAAATTCATCAACTAATGTACGACATAAACCTAGCTAAAGAAGTGGCAAAAATAGCTAAAAAAGCTGGAGATGCGATCATGAAAATTTATGATAATTCAGATAATTTTCAAGTAGAGCATAAAGCAGACGAATCTCCCCTCACGATTGCAGATCAAGCGGCGAATGAAATCATTTGTCATCACTTAGAAAGGTTAGCGGTAAAATATCCAATCATTTCTGAGGAAAATAAATCTATTGATTTTGAGGAGAGAAAAAAATTTACTTATTATTGGTTAGTTGATCCGTTGGATGGAACCAAAGAATTCATCAAACGAAATGGAGAATTTACGGTCAACATTGCGTTAATTAAAAATCAGCGTCCTGTACTTGGTGTCGTTTATACACCTGTTTTGGAAGAGATGTATTTTGCTGTAAAAGGGGAAGGTGCTTTCTTGGAAAAAGAAAACCTAACAATACAATTACATGCTTCGCGTTTTTCTAAAAAAGATAAAAAATTGGGCGTCGTTTGCTCTCGTTCTCATTTAAATGAAGCGACTCAAAATTTTGTGGACAAATTGAACGAACCTGAATTGGTTGCTCAAGGTAGTTCCCTAAAATTTTTAATTTTAGCAAAAGGAGAGGCACATCTTTATCCTCGACTCGCTCCAACGATGGAATGGGACACGGGTGCTGCGCAAATTATTTTGGAAGAAGCTGGTGGAAAAGTTTTACATGCTGAAACAAAAGAACCACTTTTATATAACAAGGAAAATTTATTGAATCCGCATTTTATCGCTGCTGGAAATTTAATCTCGTAGGGGCAATCCCTTGTGGTTGCCTAACACGATGGTCAAAATTGTGGTTACCTTATTTATAGTTACCTAACATTTTAAATTTCCCAATAATTGAAAATATTAAAAAAAATACCCACGGGGTTGTAACCACAATGCTGGGCAACCACAAGGGATTGCCCCTACTATGCAAAAAATATCTATCATTATTACCACTTTCAACGAGTCCGAACATATTCAAGGTGTTTTGGAATCGGTGCAATGGGCAGATGAAGTAATTATGGTAGATTCATTTTCCTCCGATGAGACAGTTGAGTTAGCCAATAAATTTCCAGTCAAAATTTTGCAAAGAAAATATGTAAGTCCTGCTGATCAAAAAAATTGGGCCATTCCTCAAGCAACTCATGATTGGATTTTGATTCTTGATGCAGACGAACGAGTAACTCCTGATTTGAAAAAAGAAATTATTGCTTTGCTTCAACAACCCATGCAAAAAGATGCTTATTGGATTCCACGACAAAGTTTTTTTATGGGAAAAAAAGTTCGGTATAGTGGTTGGCAAGGCGATGCGGTGATTCGACTCATCCATAAAAAATGTCGATATGACAATGTCCAAGTTCATGAAGAAATCGTGACCGATGGTATCAATGTCGGACGATTAAAAAATAAACTGGAACATTATACTTACAAAGATCTCGATCATTTTCTAGCAAAAATGCAACGATATAGTGATTGGTCTGCGCAAGATCATTTTGAAAAAACTCCTAGGGTTACTTTTTTTCATTTATACTTCAAACCTCTTTTTCGATTTATCAAACATTACTTTATCCAACTTGGTTTTTTGGATGGGAAAGTCGGTTTTATTATAAGTGTCATTATGGCTTGGGGCGTTTTTTTGAGGTATGCAAAAATTAAGGAAAAACGATTGAAATGATATATTACTCACGAGGTGACTTCGAATTGACCTTGTGAGCTGGGAACACTATCTCACAACTTTTCCACCCTAACTTTCGTTAAATTTAAAATCTTAAATCAATTGAATATGAAACAGTTAATTATCGCACTTCTTCTTTTAAGTCCATTTTTATTCACACAATGTGGAGGTTCCAAAAAAACGGCGAACTCCTCTTCTCGTTCCAAACAAGGAGTGAAATTTGTGAAAGCTAAAACACTTTCAGATGTTCTCACCATTGCAGAGAAAGAAAATAAATTAGTCTTCATTGATTTTTATGCCACTTGGTGTGGCCCTTGCAAAATGATGGATAAAGATGTTTTTCCAGATAAAAATATTGCTAAATTTTTCAATAAAAACTTCATCAGTTATAAGGTAGATGGAGAAAAAGGCAATGGAAAAAATCTCGTAGCATTATATGATGTAAAAGCTTATCCTACACTTGTTTGGGTCGATGAAAAAGGACGAGTCGTTGCGCGAACGGAAGGTGGAACTTATCACACCGAGTTGATGGAATTGGCAGAAGGTGCATTGGCGAATGCTGGTATGTAATTCCGAAGCTCCTGCTTCGGAAAAGTACTTTCGTAGCTCCCTTCGGAAAATAATTAAATACTTTTTTGAATTAATTTTCCGAAGCAGGAGCTTCGGAAGTACTTAAATAATATGAAAAAATTCTATTTCCTCTTTATCCTTTTCGCATTGAATTCCTTTTTTGCTGATGCGAAGCATTTTGAATTTACTCCCTTGGCAACTGAGGCTTATCAAAAAGCGATGAGTCTTCGATTTGAAGAAGCAAAAAAAGATATTGAAAAAATCAAACGAGAAGATTCCGAAAATCAAATCGTTTTTTTTATTGAAAACTATATTGATTTTTTCACCGTTTTTATCAATGAAGACAAATCTGAATTTAAGCGGCTCGAGAAAAATAAATATCCTCGCCTCAAACAAATTCGAAAAGGAGATCCCGATTCACCCTACTATTTATATTGTCAAGCAGAAATAAAATTACAATGGGCTTTGGCTCGATTGAAATTTGAGCAGTATTTTAATGCCTTCAACGAAGTGAGCGATGCTTATCATTTACTGAAACGAAACGAAAAGAAGTTTCCAGATTTTATCGCCAATAAAAAAAGTCTAGGTATGCTTCATGCCATCGTCGGAACAATTCCTGGCAAATATAAATGGGGCGTAAAATTACTTTCAGGAATGACTGGAAATATCAAGCAGGGCAAAAAAGAAATAGAAGAAATTTTAATTTATGCTCAGTCGAATCCATTTATGTTTGAGGAAGAAACCTTAGTGATGTATGCCTTTTTAGTTTTACATCTCAAAGATGATATGGATTCCGCTTGGAATATTATTCAAAATAAAAAACTAGATCCAACCACCAATCCTTTGGTTTGTTTTGCTTTGGGAAATATCGCCATTCACACCGGTCGCAATGATCAGGCAATTAAAATTTTAGAAAATCGTCCGAAGGGAAATCAATATGCTGAATTTCGTTTTTTAGATTATATGCTCGGTCTTTCAAAATTGTATCGATTGGATAGAGATGCAAATATTTATTTGAAAAAATATGTAGAAAATTTTCATGGACAAAATTATATCAAAGAAGCCTATCAAAAATTAGCTTGGTATGAACTCGTAGGAGGAAATGAAATTAACTATACTCATTATATCAAATTTTGCAAAACCGAAGGAGCTAAAATTATCGGCGGAGACAAAAATGCAGAGAAGGAAGCCAAGGCTGGAAAAATTCCAAATATGGTCTTGCTCAAAGCGAGATTACTTTTCGATGGAGGATACTATGACCGTGCATTTAAGCTATTGAAAAAACGAACTATTGCAGATTTTAAAACTCAAAAAGATCAACTAGAATATGCCTACCGATTAGCTCGTCTAACCCATAATACTGGAAAACAGGAGGAAGCAATTATGTATTATCAAACTACCATTGATCAAGGAAAAGATGCTAGCTATTATTTTGCTTGTAATGCTGCACTTCAAATTGGGCGAATTTATGAATCCAAAAAAGAGTTAAATAAAGCAAAAGAATTTTTCAAACTATGCCTTTCCATCAAACCTGATGAATATCGGAGTAGTTTACATCAAAAAGCAAAAGCTGGATTGAATAGAATAAATAATTAATTCTAAACTGACCTTTCCCTTAAATAAACATACCACTTACAAAAAAAACCAACTACATATTAAATATAAATATTTTATAATTGCATTGTATATCAATGTTTTGTATATTTGTTTTATTATAATTTATATATTTTAAACATATGAATTATTTTATAAAATTCAATGTATAACTCCTCTACTCCAGATTCAAATCTGAGAATTAAATAATATATATTTTAAATTTATTTGCAACAAGCGACGAACTTGATTGTGAAAAATAGTCTGTCCACTTACAGGCTTGCTTAGCTTTATTTCGAAACACTAGAAAACATACTTTATGAATTCCCTGACTGTTCCAAAAACGACTCTTCAGTCACCACCTTCGCTTGCCTCAACTGTATTTTCCATTTTGGATTCTAGAATTCAATTTTTGGAATATCAGATTCAAGTTCAATTCGCTCAACAAAATCAACCTTTTAAAAACCAGTTAACAGCTTACGAAAAGTTAATGGCTTTTTATGAAAAAACATCTGGTGTTTTAAAGCTTTTACAAATTCTAAAAGAATGGGTTCGAACTGATAATGCTTCAACAATTTTTCATTTGCTTCAAGATGATGAGTACCTCAATTACTCTGAAACTCAACTCGAAAGAAAAATAAGAATAAAAGCTTTAGATTTTGCATAAGAAATTCGAATAAAATAATTTTAAAATCTCATTACCGAAAACTTGGCTTAATACTTGATATTCAAATTAAATATAACAATAATATCAACATTTAGTATTTCAACTTTTTGGAAAATAATTATGAACAGGTTTTGAAATACTTTAAACAAAAATTTCTCCCATGACGATCATCACCAACTACCGCGAAGAAGTAAAAAGATTTGAACAACTTTTTGGAAGTAAACCTACCGCATCTGAAGAAAAATTTTCGGAAGCACTCATTGAAAAGCCTCAAACCACAGATATGGTCAATGCAGCGGCCAATAGTTTACGAAGCCCGCTTTTGGCTTTAAAAATTTATTTGGACTTGCTGAAAAGTTTCCCCCAGGAAGAAAAAAAGACTGACGTTTTAGATAGAATGAAATTCACGACTAACGAAATGGTGAAAAAAATTAACGCCTTATCTACTTTAGTCGATGTTCAGAATGAAATAAATCCAACCAAAGAAAAAGTAAATTTTGCCAACTTACTGGAAGAAGTAAAAAAGGAGTTGAGTGCAAAATTTGATCTAAGTAATATTACTTTTACGACTAATTTTATAGAACCTTCTATATGGGCTAATGCCTCGGAATTATCTTTATTGTTATTCCAAATGTTACATAATTCGATCACTTACCGCCAGGACAAACAACCTTTACACATCACACTAAAAACAAAAAAGGTAGGTGGATATTTTCTCCTTGGAATCAAAGATAATGGCATTGGAATGGTACTTAAAAATGACGAAGAAGCCAATAAATTATTCCGACCTTTTTACAGAGTAAATAATTCTAACGAAGGAATTGGAATAGGACTAAGTATTGTTCGAAGTATTGTTGACAAACATCACGGCGAAGTAAAAGTGCGTAGCCGAGTCAATGAAGGTTCGATGTTTAATATTTATTTGAAAGAATAAAACCGGTTATTGAGAAATGAAAAAAGACTTGGCTAAATAAAATTGGTCAGGTCTTTTTTTTTTTTGAAAAAAGGAGTCAGGGGCGAGGGGAATATCAAATATCGAACAAGGAATGTCCAATCTCGAAGTTTGACGAAATTACTCATAAGGAACAAATAGTATCGTCAAACTTCATCATTAGACATTCCTTGTTCGATATTCGATATTCCCTTCGCTCCTTTTTTTTTCCTATTTTTACAAAAAAACAATAAGCAATTGCAGGTAAAAAAAATACTCCTTTTCTTACTTTTTATTCTATCCAACATTTCTTTTCCGCAATTACTCAGCGGGCAACAATTCAATTTTCAAAATTATTCCGTCACCGAAGGATTAGCGCAATCACAAGTGTATGCAATGATTGAAGATAGCCAAGGATACATTTGGCTGGGTACTCAAGGTGGAGGAGTTTGTCGATTTGATGGGAAAAATTTCCAACAATATTCTACACGAGAAGGATTGGTCAATAATTATGTAGAATCATTATATGAAGATCAAGCAGGAAATATTTGGGTCGGCACGCAAAAAGGATTTAGCAAATTTGATGGACTTGCTTTCCAAAATTTCCACTTACCTGAGAGTGATTTTATCACCGCCATTTCGCAAGAGCCTTTGGGCAAAATGTGGATTGGAACTTCCAATGGTACTTACCAATTCGATGGCGAAAAAATGACCGACTACCATCTTCCTTCCTCGCGAGTTAATTGTTTTTTTTATGATAATAAAGATAATTTTTGGATCGGAACGGACGAAAGTGGTGCTTACCAAATTAGAGATGAGCAGGTTTTAAAAAACTTCAAAATAGCCGATGGACTTTCTGCCAACAACATCAAAAGTATTTACCAAGACGATCAAAATAATATTTACTTCGCCATTTTCAATGGTGGAATAAATGTGTACAATGGAAGTTATTTTTCTTATTTCCGAACGAACGAAGGATTGGCAAGTGATTTAGTCACGACCATATTTGCAGATGACGAAGGACAAATTTGGATTGGTTCGCAAAGCAAAGGAGTGACGATTTGGAATCCCAAAGAAAACACTTTTTCCTACCTCAACGAGTTTGACGGATTAGCTAATAATCATGTTCGAAATATTTTAAAAGATCATTGGGGAAATTATTGGATGGGCACTTCAGGCGGTGGAGTTAGCAAATATTCAGGGCAACAATTTATTCATTACAACACTTCAAATGGTCTGCAAGGCAATCAAGTTTATGCACTCGCCAAAGATACTTTGGGGCACTTGTGGTTGTCTGCTTCGACTAGAGGAATTTCTTATTTTGATGGAAAAAAATTCACCCATTTTGGAGAGCCCGAAGGTTTTGCAGCGGTGAAATCTAAAGCGATTTTTGTTGATGATCTTGCACGAGTTTGGATTGGAACGGAGGGAAATGGGTTGGCACTTTTTGCTAAAGATACTTTCCAATTTTTTAAGGCTGAGGATGGTTTGAGTGGAAATTTTATTCGAGACATTGTGCAAGATAATCAAGGGAAAATTTGGATCGCAACAGCAGCAGGTGGCATCACTCAAATTGAAATTTCAAGAGAAGAATTTTCGCTTTCGCCTCCTCTGGATGGAGGCATTGATAGTAGTCAAACGCCACAAATTCGCTATCGAGACAACCTAAAATTTAGAATTTATCGCAAAGGAAAACTAGGGTTAGAAAGTCGGAAAATTACAGATTTGCATCTTGATAAAAAAGGACGAATTTGGTTTGCGACAAGAGATAATGGTATTGGTTTTTTCAAAGACGAAAACTCTATTTTTACTATTTCGGATAAAGATGGTTTGCTCGATAATCATGTCCGATCTTTGACAGAAGACGCTGATGGAAATTTGTGGATAGGTATGGCGAGCAAAGGAATTTGTAAACTAAAATTATATCGTAATTCATTTCTTATTGAAAATTACCATACTTTTTCTTATCTCGATAATCGGCAAAACAGGCGAACACTTACCTCCAATAATGTCTATCTTTTGCAAGTCGATAAAGCGCAAAACTTATGGGTAGGAACGGAAGTGGGTTTGGATAAAATTTCCTTTGATAAAACTGGGAACATCAATAAAATCAAACACTACGGCAAGTCTGAAGGTTTTGTCGGAATTGAAAATTGTCAAAACGCAACCCTGCAAGATAGCATGGAAAATCTTTGGTTTGGCACCATGAATGGTTTGACAAAATACAATCCTGCCAGCGCAACCAACAATCCAATTCCGCCAATTGTTAACATCACCGCAGTCAATTTGAACTACCAACCTTTGTCCCAATCTGATTTTAAAAAATGGGCGAATCCTCGTGGTGGAATTCTTCCTGGCTTGGAGTTACCTTATGATAAAAATGATTTAGAATTTGAATTTCAGGGCATCAATTTGTCCAATCCGGAGAAAGTTTTATATCAATGGAAACTTACGGGAGTAAGTGATGATTGGACTCCGCTTCGACCAAAAAATAATGCTGACTTCAACAATCTTCCTCCAAACAATTACACTTTCTTTTTGCGTGCATTTAATGAAGATGGTGTGGCGAATAAAACACCTTTCAAAATGAGTTTCACCATACTTCCGCCCTTCTGGCAGACGTGGTGGTTTAGACTTGTAAGTGCATTGTTAGGAGTTTCCTTAATTGGTTATTTTATCAGAACTCGTATCAATCAAATTCGGGAAAAAGCAGCTCAGGAAAAAGAGAAATTGGAGATGGAAAAACATCTCTTGACCCTCGAACAGAAAGCGTTGCAATTACAAATGAATCCGCATTTTATTTTCAACGCATTGAACTCTATCCAAAGTTTAATTTCTCAAAAAGATGAAAAAACAGCTCGTTACCAATTGGCTAAATTTTCCAAATTGATGCGTTCCATTTTGGAAAATTCTAGATCGCAGGTCATCACCCTTGAAGATGAAATTCAGACCTTGCAAAATTACCTCGCTATCGAAAAATCAAGTCGTGGAAACACCTTTGAATTTGAAATAACCACCTTACTCGAAATGGATACCGAAGAGCTGATGATTCCTCCGATGATGCTCCAACCTTTTGTCGAAAATGCCATCATTCATGGTGTGGCACATCTGACCGAAAATGGAAAAATCGATATTCATTTTTTACAAAAAAATAAAATACTCGAATGCTCGATTCAAGATAATGGCATCGGTAGAGCAGCAGCAAAAAAGATTAAAAGTCAAATCGAACAGCAACATAAATCGGCTGCGCTGGAAGTGACGCAAGAGCGATTGGATATTTTAAATAGAGATATGCGAGGATTAAAAAGTTTGGAAATTACTGATTTGAAAAATGGAAATGGTGATGCTTCTGGGACGAAGGTGTTGGTGAGATTACCGGTGGAAGAGTGATTTTTGCTACTGACTTGGACTGACTATTATGACTTTTTAAGACTCTAATTTTTGTAAACACACCACTTTGGGAGAAGTCATAAAAGTCATAAAAAGTCAGTGGCAAAGATTAAAAAATCCGCCACCCCAAAAACAACCCAAAATAAACCACTAAATAAAAACGATAAAAATTCCGCATCTTTAAATACGTCTCATTCTCTGGAAAAACATTTCCAAATAATCCTTTCATTTCTTTGATAAAAACAGGTTTGATATTAATTTTCCAATCATCGGTTTCGTACACTATTTTCCGAAATTGACTCCGATAATATCCCATCGGAAAACTCCAAATAAAAAAAAGGAGAAACCAACTATTTTCTTTTATCCAATTCATAGAAGATTTAACAATTAATTTTATGCTTAGTTTTAAAGTCTAATTAGACGTGAGATTAAAAGTATCGGGTATTGGGATTTTACGTAGTTGAGACATATCATTTTATCATAGTTTTCCACGATATTTGTATCAATACTCAATACAAAAATCCCATATCCATTAGTTAAAATAATTGCTTTACTTTTAGCCAGCGATAAATTATTTAAATATCTAGTTTTTTGATATTTTGGTAAATAAAAATTAAACAATGAAATTGACTGCCGTGATTGTAGATGATGTAACCCAAGCAAGAGCAACTCTCAAAGAAGATTTAGCTGCCTACTGCCCTGATATCCAAATCATCGGCGAAGCTGACGGAGTCGTGACTGGCTCCAAACTTTTAAATAAAATAAAGCCTGATGTCGTTTTTTTAGACATCCAATTGCAAGATGGAACTGGTTTTGATATTTTGGAAATTCTTGGAGATATTTCGTTTCAAGTAATTTTCACCACCGCCTCTGATGAGTTTGCGATCAAAGCTTTTAAATTTTCAGCAGTTGATTATTTGCTCAAACCTGTCGATCCAGATGAACTCATCGTAGCTGTTCAAAAAATTTCGAAGGTCAATAATTCGACCCAAGAAAATTATGATCTACTGTTGAATACCGTCAAAGAACAAAGTGCTCCAAAACGGATGGCATTGCATACTTTGGAAAAAATTCATGTAATCGAGATTGCCGATATTGTGCGATGTGAATCCAATGGAAATTATACGACTTTTTATTTTAAGGATGCACCAAAATTATTGGTTACCAAAACGCTGAAAGAATATGATCAGATGCTGAGTGAATATAAATTTGCTCGAGTACATCAGTCACATTTAATCAATGCGCAACAAATAAAAGAATTTGTCAAAGTCGATGGAGGATATATTGTGATGCGAGATGGTTCAAAAATTCCAGTTTCGCTTCGCAAAAAATCGGTCGTGATGAAACTATTGGAAGAGTTATAATTTTAACACCTAAGTCACCTTGTGAAGAATACACTTCCAAAATCTAGAACTAATCAATTTATGAAGATCTTCTTTTTGCAATTTTTTGCTTTGCTTTTTTTTCCAATGCTCGTTGTTGGTCAAGTAGATTCTGTGGTATTATCTGCAGATAAATTATTACTGCAAGACATTCGTCCCACAGAAAAAAAAGAAACCAATCAGCAAGTATTTGCTGCCACTCGCTCTATGAAAGAACTCAAGGAATTGCCATTCACCATTCATGTAATCACCAAAGATGAAATTCGGAATAATGGCTATCGAACACTTGTTGACGCACTAAAGATGGCACCTGGTATCAGAGTTTCCCAACCTGGAAATGCACTAGAAGGCGAAACATTTTTGATGCGAGGACTTTTGGGAAATACGTACACAAAAATTTTACTCAATGGAAATCCAATCCAACCAGTTGCCGTTCGAGGCATGCCGATTGGCGCACAAATCCCCATCCAACAAGCTGAGCGAATCGAAATTATCTATGGTGCAACTGGAACTTTATACGGTGCGGATGCTTCCGCAGGAGTAATTAATATTGTTTTGGAAGAAACAAAAAGACCAGTTTATACTCAAGCAAATTTAAGTGTGGGTAGTAATCAATATACCAATCTGGATATTAGTTTTGGAGGGCGATTAGGTAAGCAAAAAAATACTTTACGTTATTCACTATTTGGAAGTTACACTTTTAGAGACAACCTCAAGACTCGACATCAAAACGATAGTCTATTCGATCCTAATCAATATTTTTCAGGAAACTTAGATTATACTAATCTCGAAAATTATGTTTCTATTGACGATAAACCTTTAATCAATAATCTTCCTCACCAAAGTCGATTAGTTGGAGGTAATTTGGCTTTTCGTGCCATGACCTTATCAGTTGAATTGATGTATCGACGAGATCATAGTTCCATCGGTCTGAATCCAGTAGCGGTATCTTATGCCAATCCACTCAACTATATTGGAGAGCGAATCATTAATACCAATTTCACTTTAAAGAAAGACTATCGCCGATTTGGTTTCGATCTTAGATTGGGATACCTACAATATCAAATGGACAGTCGATCTTCTTTTAATTATGTCTATAATTCTACGAGTGAATTATTAGATGAATTATCTTGGTTCGATTCATTTGATACATCTACTTCTTTTAATTGGATGCGATATGATTCGTTGACAGATAGTCACTATCAAAAATATTTTAATGGCACCCGTTTTAGTTTTTCCGAATCGAATGATTTCCGAACGGACTTGATTTTTAAATTTTCACCTATACCAAATATCGATTTGACGACAGGAATTTTATTGAAAGCATATGCCAATGTTCCCCTGACTAACTATTCAAGAGTTCCTTTAGGAAGTTCTTTTTTCTCATCAAATGAAATCCCAACTAATTCCTCCTTAACTCCATTCTCTTCAGAACTAGGAAATGGAATTAGATTTAATACTTTTACTCAAGCGATTTGGTCAATCAAAAAATGGACTTTGATCGGTGGACTTAATTGGCTTCAAAATAGTAAAAATGTATCTTATACATTTTTTGGGGAAGTATCAAATGTAGCGATTAGCTCATTGGATTATAGATTTGGCATCAACTATCAGCCTAGTAAAAACTGGAGCATTCGAGCTAATTATGGAACGGCAGTTCAATTACCTTCTTCCTACTATCGAGCAAATCACTTTTCAATTTCTGCTAAAAATAGTCCCTCAATTAGATTAGCTGTTTTGCTTCTTGAAGCAGAAAAATCTCAAAATGCAGAGCTTGGTCTGCGATGGACTGCTGATAAAAAATTATATTTTGATCTAGTAGGATTTTATTCTATATATGAAAATCTGATTGGACCTTTCCGAGGCACTAGACAAAATTCACTTGGAGTACCTGTTGAATATATTCAAGGATATACCAATTCTGAGTTATCTTCCATAAATCTATATGGTATTCAATCTAATTATATGTACAAAGCTACTATACTAGATTTCATCTTTAATGTTACTTATTCCTTCGGGCAAGAAAAAATTCTTGGCTTTTCTGATCAAGCATCCATTAGTCAATTACCTCGAATGATTAGAAAAACTCGTATCGTCATAAGACCTACTCGAAGAATTTCCTTTACTTTTGATACCATAGTCAATGGCAAATCTAAAAACAAAATTAAAAATGACGATAGAGGAGATTTACCTCGATTTAGAACTATTGACGTGTTAAGCAATTATAATATCAATCGAAATTTTAGAGTATTTTTTAAAATTAGAAATATCTTTAACAAAGAATATGCAGGTTTAAATGCCTATAATACGCTTGATGATTTAATTTATAATCCACAAGAATTGAGAAATTTTAGATTGGGGATGAGTTATCGGGTGGATTAACCCCTGTTCCCTAAAGTTCTAAATGAAAAACAAAGCAATGGCAATAGCAATAGCAATAGCAATTTACAGCCAATTTTAAATTTTGAATATTTTCATTTATCAAAACGAAAATTGCCATTGCCATTGAAATTGATTTTTAAATATCTTTTTTGAAAAAAATAATTTACATATTACCTTTTCTTTTGTTTTTTTCTTTTTTGGGAAAAACACAGGATACTCTTTTGCTGGAGACTGCCGAAAGATCAGATAGCAATATTGTAAATACATTGTTAGAAAATGCGAACACTTCGACAGCCTCTCCAAGTATTTTAAAATATTTGCTCCAAGCTCAAAATTATTTGGAAAAAGAAAATGAGCCTTTAGCACTTTTTGATATTTATACTCGCATCGGAAAAATATATCAATTGGAAGATTTGAATAATCGAGCATTGCCTATTTTCCAAAAAGCATATCGTCTTCCTTCTCCTCCGATTTCTAAATTGCAAAAAATAGAATTGATGGACTTCATGGCAAAAGCATATTTCGCCATAGATAATGTTGATAGTGCATTGATAATTTACAATGAGCAATTGGCTTATTTTAAAAAAGAAAAAAACTACGAAGGAGTTTTAAAAACCCTTCAAGAAAAAGTCAACGTTTTCCTTGATATTCAAAACTACCGAATGGCTTTAGATTTGAATTTGCAAATTAAAAGCCTGGTTCAAGAGAAAGAAAATGACGATGTGCATCTTGCCATCATTAATAATAATATTGGTTATAATTTTAACTTTTTAAAAGAACATGATCGAGCAATCAAGTATTTTTTACTAGCCTTGGATGCTCATAAAAAAGGAGTCATGAATTCTTCTAAGGCTGCAACTAATACATCTTCAAAATTAGACTTAGCCATTTTATACACCAACATTGGCATCACTTACAATAATTTGGATGACTCCAAAAATGCGATTAAGTTTTTGCAACAAGCCATAAAATCCAATAATCCAAAGTCCTCTAGAATTTCCAATGCTTATCTCCAACACTTGATTGCAACTATTTATCTTAATAATGGAGATACTTACAACGCTTTGCAATTCAATGGTGTAGCGATCATTAATGCTAAGAAAAGAAAAGATTTGCAAGTATTAAGCAACGCTTATAATACTGCGGCAGAGATCCAAAAACAATTATATGACTATGAACTAGCCTTGGATTTTTACCAAAAACATTTTGCCATTCGGGACTCACTTACGTTGGAAGATAGAGTTCGAAAAAAACAAGTTTCGCAAACGCAATTGCTTTTGGAAAAATCTGAAAAAGAAATTAAGCTGCTCCTCGTCAACGAAAAAATCAAAGATCAAGCAATTTCTACTTTACAATTTGAAAAGAAATTTTTAGCATCCGAAGCTGATAAACTTAAACTTGAAGCTACTAAAATTTCACTCGAAGTCGATCAACGACAAAAAGAATTACTACTCTTAAAAAATGAACAGGAAATCAAAGATGCCAATTTGCTCAATTCTAGACTCGAAGCTCAAAAGGCAAATCAAGAACTAGATTTTATTCAAATAAAACTTTTGGCTGAAAAGAAAGATCGAGAAGCTGAAGTAGCCAAACAAAAACAACAGTTAGCTGAAATGGAAATGGCCAACGCTGGAGTCGAAAAGGAAAAAGCAGAACGAGAAGCTGAATTGTCGAAAGAGAAACAAAAAACTGCTGAACTTCAAGTGGAACAGGCTCAAACTTTTCGACAATTCATTTATGGGTTGGGCACTTTATTAGCATTAGTTTTTATCATGATATTAAGTGCATGGTATTATACTCGTGTGGCTAATCGAAGACTTGAAGTAAAAAATAAAGAAATCGATGAAGAACGGCGCAAGTCTGAAAATTTATTGCTTAATATTTTACCACTCGAAACAGCGAATGAATTAAAATTGACAGGATTTGCTACGCCAAAAGAATACGAAAAGGTTACTGTCCTCTTTGCTGACTTCAGTAATTTTACAAAAATTTCAGAGCAGCTTTCCGCTGAAGAATTAATTAACGAATTGAATGATTGCTTCCGAGCTTTTGATGAGATTACTGATCGTCATGGTTTGGAAAAAATAAAAACCATCGGCGATGGATACATGTGTGCTGGCGGAGTTCCAGTTGCCAATGAAACTAATCCTACTGATGCTATTCATGCAGCAATTGAAATGCAAAAATTTATGCAGCAAAGATTTGAGGAAAAAACTAAAGCTGGAATTCCTTATTGGAATATGCGAATTGGAATTCATACAGGACATGTAATTGCTGGTGTGGTTGGTACTAAAAAATTCGCTTATGACATTTGGGGAGATACGGTTAACATTGCAAGTAGAATGGAAGCTTCTTGCGACAATGGAAAAATTAATATTTCTGCTTCTACTCATGAGTTGGTAAATGGATCTTTTGAATATGACTTTAGAGGTGAAGTGGAAGTGAAGCATGGGAATAAAGTGGGAATGTATTTTGTTTCATAGCTGGATTTTCCTGAATCCAGTCAAATTATAGGAAGGTGTATTACGGGTGTTTTATTTTTACGGCAAGGTGTTTTTAAGAGCGCTTTTTTTGTGGAAGCTTTTTTACGGAACTCGGAGAGTCTCGCTACGGATTTACTTTTCCATCAATTTATCCTTCCACTTCAACAATCCATTATAGCATTTCCTTCGCATACTTTTAATCGTATCGTACGAGCTATAATTGAATCGTTCTTGCAAATTTTTCAACTTAATTTTTTCTATATAAAATGCTTGAAGCAGTTGTCGGCACTTCTCTC
>Ga0209187_1001974_pt1 | contig 21207 bp, 13 predicted proteins | sample BantaG_FD_187430 | JGI IMG/M metagenome (GOLD analysis project Ga0209187, IMG submission 187430) | Marine algal microbial communities from Bantry Bay, Ireland - BantryBay_4 metaG (SPAdes) (version 2) | ecosystem: Host-associated > Algae > Red algae > Unclassified | place: Bantry Bay, Ireland...
AAATGGACGGCGAAGGTCTCAATGAATGGATTGAGATCGGCCTATATACCACCGATCCCGAAGATACATTTGGCGATGAGTGGCTCAAACTAGAGCGGGTTCGGGTCACGGATGAAAACTCTTTGGCTCTGGAAGGCGAGGATGAAACCGCGCGTATCTTTACGGCCACAATCACGGTCGATAAAGCACCGACACATGTTGTTGTCGATCCACGGCGTTTGCTGATTGAGCGTAACATCAAAAATAATGTCACCAAGATTGATGAGGCCTTAGCGAAAAACTAAATCGCAGCTAATCCTAAATTCAAACAGCCGCCGCAATACGAGGCGGCTGTTTTTGCTTGAGTCTGCGCGCTGCGCCTTGCCCATCGCTAGCTGCGCTGTTAAGGCCCGCTCACTTTACAAGATTTAAGGACCGCCACCATGAAAATGAACGGCAATGAAATTCGCCAAGGCAATATCATCAAGCACCAAGACACGCTCTGGGTTGCGGTGAAATGTAATGCGGTCAAACCCGGTAAGGGCGGCGCCTTTAATCAGGTCGAGTTGAAAAACTTGCTCGACGGGCGTAAATTAAATGAGCGGTTTCGTGCGGCGGAAACGGTTGAACGCGTCCGCCTCGATCAAAAAAAGCACACCTACCTCTATCCCGAAGGCGACATGCTCGTCTTTATGAACGCTGAGAATTATGAGCAGATTATGTTGCAGTCCGAATTTATCGGCGACCAAGCGCAATATCTCACGGACGGCATGGAAGTCGAAGTCGAGTTCTATGAAGACCGCCCCATCACAATCGCCCTGCCCGAACAAGTCATCCTCGAAGTTCAGGACACAGAACCTGTTGTCAAAGGTCAGACGGCGGCGAATTCATACAAGCCTGCAACGCTGTCCAACGGCGCGCGGACAACCGTGCCGCCATTTGTGGGTGTCGGTGAGCGGCTTGTGATTAATACGACTGATGGGTCTTACGTGAAACGTGCGGACTAATGCTCGGACCGCCAGAAATGGTGGAAATTTTAGGAGAGGCGGGATGACGTTTGGTCCCGCCAAACGAAGAGCGCTCGACGCTAAATTTACCCATTTATGGAGTGTCCGATGAGTGGAATGTCAGCTACAATGACTGTGATGCAAGCGGCGGCGCGGAAAGCGTCCCGCAGATTGCTGCGTGATTTTAACGAGGTCGAGCATTTGCAGGTTGCCCGAAAAGGCCCTGCAGATTTCGTCTCGCGCGCGGATAAGCAATGCGAGGGGACGCTGGTTGAAATGCTCTCCGAAGCGCGGCCCGGATACGGATTCCTGCTCGAAGAAGGCGGCGAGATTGAAGGCTCTGACAAGACCCATCGTTTCATCATTGACCCGCTGGACGGCACGACGAATTATCTTCACGGCATTCCGCACTTTGCGATCTCCATCGCGCTCGAGCGTGAAATCGACGACAGCCCGCGCGAGATTGTGGCGGGCATGGTCTACAATCCGATCACGGATGAAATGTTCATGGCCGAAAAAGGCAAAGGCGCTTTCGTCAATGACGGCACGCGCGGCGGCGCCGACCGCCGCCTGCGTCCCGCGCGCCGCGATATTTTCCAAGACAGTATTTTCGCAACAGGCATCCCGTTTTTGGGCCGTCCCGGTCATACAAAATTCCTGAAAGAGCTTCACAAAGTCATGGGCTCCTCCGCCGGCGTTCGCCGCATGGGCGCGGCCAGCCTCGACCTCGTCTGGACAGCCGCAGGCCGCTATGACGGCTTCTGGGAACGGGGCCTCGCGCCATGGGATGTCGCCGCAGGCATCCTGATTTGCCAAGAAGCCGGATGCGCCGTCGAGAGCCTCTCAGGCGGCGACGCAACCTATGACGGCGATCCGCTGGTGACGAATGAAAAGTTGCTGCCTATGTTGAAGGAACGTTTAGCGGGTTAGATATTCCTAGCTCATCTAGGCGGAAGCATATCATAATACTTGAAAACTGCGCTCATCTCTCTAAGTCCCCGCTTGGTTATGGGCTTAATGATCACACTATTCGTGTAAACTTTTTCAGCACGACAATTTGGACAAACTGCCCAATATTTCTGTGTTCTATTCAAAAGCGTTTTTGAGAATTCTTTCCAATCCAGAAAATCAGCCGGCATGAAAATTTCATGGCAATCCAAACAGCCTGAAGATTGACCTCCAACCAGTTTGAATTTTTCAGCGGGTCTATATCCGTAATAGGAAAATTTTTCTCTGGCGATTTTGTCTAACTTATATCTAAATTTTATCCGCTTCGAAGTATCGGTCGACAAAGACACAACTTGTTCGCCGATCCATAACACAATGGAATTTTTAGCATGTACATCAATCCATTTTAGTTCCGATAAGTCATATGACTTCACAATCCAAACGAGATTCCTCACCTTTAAAATATTGCCAGACGTCAACCATGCCTCTTCGGCTCTGAAGCAAGCTAACCCTAAGGCCATTCCACTTACAAAAGCCATGCTTTCAAGTAATGTAAACCAATGAAATAGGAGAGCAGAACAAATGAGTAGAAAGTTCGCTAACGCAAAAATTAACCACCCCCATGAAGGCCCTGTTTGAGCCTCTATGGTTTCTAAATTTGGTCCTTGAAACCGCATGCGCACCTCATAAATATAATTTTTTAAAAATTTCTTGAGAAAACACACCGAATTGTTCGAGAATTTTATCAAAGCTACGTTCAGCCATACGTCATCGTTCACAGCCCATCGCGGGGTCTGCCAAATATCAAAAAATTAGGACTGTCCGCGTGGCGGCAGCCACGAAGGCTTGCCAAGGGTAGGTCTTTCATCTTTGTTTTCGTGGCTTTCGCCTTGATTGGCTTGTCGGGCCAACCAATCCCCGCATTTCGCTTGCGCGAATTGCTTGGCACGCGGCGGTGCTTTCGGATAACGGCCACGCGAAGTGACCGTATTTCATTTGGGGAATGAAATACAACGAAGCGCCGAACAGCTAAAGCTGTTCGGTTTCTCGATATTTGATTCTCAATCAAATATCTTCGTCATGCCCCCGTTCCAGAGGGTTCAGCTCTCGCCATCCGGCCCCGATAAGTCTGTGCTACCAAACCTATCTAGACACACCGTCCCCAGACCAGTCAGAAAGCGCTAACCTGTCCTATGTCTGAAAGAACGACCCTAATATGTAGTCACAGATCAGCCTAGCGTTGAACGCGTCCGGATCCGTCACCTCCCATAAGGGCTTCGACCTCTTTGCGGTTCACGCGGTTGAAGTCGCCCAAAACGGAGTGTTTCAGTGCGCTGCCCGCGACAGCAAATTCGAGACTTTGCTGACGGTCTTCATAAAGGTTCATGCCCGCGATGAAGGCCGAGGCGAAGCTGTCGCCGCCGCCGACGCGGTCAACGATATCGGTCAGCTCATATTTCTTGGACGACAGGAAGCCATTTTTGCGATCACGCATACAGGCAGACCAGCCGTTGATATTGGCGTTGACGGCCGCGCGAAGCGTAATCGCGATGGTGTGCATGTCCGGATAAATATCGAGAACTTTCTGTGACAGCTCTTCATATTTGGAGAGGTCCAAATGACCGGAACCACTTTCGACATCCACGTCGACAGAAATGCCGAGAGACTTCTGGCAGTCTTCCTCATTGGCTATACCGACATCGACATATTTGACGAGGTCTTGCATGACTTCAGGGGCGGTCTTGCCATATTTCCAAAGCTTGCCGCGGAAGTTAAAATCACAGGAAACAGTAAGTCCGGCTTTTTGAGCCGCTTTCACACATTCCATGGACAAGTCAGCAGAGCCTTGCGAAAGCGCAGGCGTGATACCCGTGATGTGGAGCCACTTCGCGCCTTTGAAAATTGTCGGCCAATCGAAATCACCGACTTTGGCTTCACAAATGGAAGACGCTGCGCGGTCATAAATGACTTTCGATGCGCGTTGGTTGGCCCCTGTTTCCAGATAGTAAATACCAACGCGCTCACCGGAACGGCGGACATGATCTGTGTTGACGCCGAGGGCGCGGAGTGAGTTAATCGCGCTCTGGCCGATGTCGTTATCCGGCAAAGCCGAGATGAAACCTGCGTCCAATCCGTAGTTACACAACGATACGGCCACGTTGGCCTCACCGCCGCCAAATGTGGCTTCGAAAGATGGGGATTGGAAAAAGCGTTCATAGCCATTTGTCCGAAGACGCAGCATGATTTCGCCGAAAGATAGAAAGTCAGTCATTGGGTAAGGTCCTCTTATGCGTTCGCAATTGCGATGGCGTCTTTTGCTAATTTTGTGATGGCCGCGAAGTCGCCGGAGTCGATCGCGTCTTTAGGGGTGAGCCAGGACCCACCGCAGGCGAGCACGGCAGGCACGTCAATATGCTCTTTCAGGTTCCCGGGATTTACGCCGCCGGTTGGCATAAAGCGCACATCGCGGAAAACCGACGACAAGGCTTTGATCATTTTCGGTCCGCCCACGAGCGAGGACGGGAAAAGTTTCACTGTGCGCAAACCCATATTCCAAGCTTGCTGTAGTTCGGTCGCTGTCGAGATACCGGGCAAAATCGGCATGTCGATGGATTGCGCGAATTTCACGGATGCCGGGTCAAGTCCGGGCGACACAATAAAGGTTGCGCCGCGGCGCGCGACTTCTTGGCTCTGATCTTCGCTGAGTACCGTGCCCGCACCAACATGCGCGTGCGGGAATTCTTTGGCGATGGCTTCAAGGCAATCCAAGGCCTTGTCGGTGCGGAGCACAACTTCGAGAACTTCGAGCCCGCCTTCCAGCAAGGCTTCAGAGACTTTCAACGCGGTTTTCGGGTCATCCGATTGGACCAAAGGGACAACCTTTTTGGCTTCCAAGGCGGCTATAAGTTCACTCATGGTGCTTTCCTCAGTGAGGACGACTTCGGGCGAGGTAAGGCGCGTTTGGCCCTCTTACTTTCCCCTGTCGTCTTTTATATTGACAGTTCCATATTTGGAACTTAATTCCTTATATGGAATAATGATAAATAATGCCGGGAGAGTCAATCCTCTACACACCAATTTAAAAGCTGAAAGACCATAAAATATGTCGTCCCTCGCCAATGCCTTCACGATTATTGAGCATGTCGTTGCCGAGCAAGCCAATGGGCTAAATTTCACGCAAATAATGAAACGCTCCGACCTGCCCCGATCCAGCGCCCATCGACTTTTGAAAGAGCTGACCGCGCTCGGTGTGCTCACTTATGAGCCCGAAACGAAAACCTATCGCGGCGGGTTTTCATTGGCGGCGCTGGGCGCGCAGGTGACATCAAATTTGGATATTCGGCAAAGCTGCCGCCCGGCTTTGAAAGCGCTGCACGATGCCCTCGGCAATGTTGTGACCTTGAGCATTTGCGGAGAAGATAGCGGGATTTATATAGATAAGATTGAGCCGAGTGATTTTGGATTGAGGCTCCATTCTGAAATCGGGAAGTCCTTTCCCTTGCACTGCACGGCGATGGGTAAAGTGCATTTGGCGCATGGGTCCGATGCGCTCCGGGCGCGGGTTCTGAAAGGCCCGTTGGACGCACATACCGAAGCCACCATTACCAAGGCCGAGGATCTTTTGGCAGAACTGGAGCGCGTCCGGGCGCAAGGCTACGCCATAGATAATGAAGAAATTTCGCGTGGATTAACTTGCATCGGCGCGCCGATCTTTGGCCTTGATGGCAAGGTCATGGCCGCGATGAGTCTCACCGCGCCGAGCTATGTTTATGAGGACGGCATTCCGGAAAAGACGCTTCAGAGCGTGTTGCATTACGCGCAGCAAGCCGGATTGGGTTAAGCGTTAGGCAGTGGGTTTGCGCGGCACCATTCTCAATTCATACTCCGCGAGATCACCGAACCTAATTGTGGATTTCGTTCCCGCATGTGACTGATGCACACCCGTGATCGCTCCGCTGGAGATGAGGCAATTTTCAGGAATATCAATGCGGCCCTTCATGCTGATGAAGTGGTTGAGGATAAACCGCAGCGCGCCCATCGGGCCATTCTCGCCCGGGTTCGGCGTCGCGCGGCCAATCTCGATGTCATCAATATTCAGCACGACTTCCAGCTTTGAGAAATCATCCAAAATTGAGAGCGGGGCTTCCGGCCCCAAGACCACGCCCGCATTATTTCCGAGATCGGAAATGATGGAGCCCGGCCCCAATTCGTTCACCCGGATATTCGGCGAGCTCGCAATTTCAGCGCCTAAATAGACGCGGGAAATGAAAGCGTGTGTTTCCGCAATTGTCTCCAGCGGCTTATCCAATTTGTCCAAATTTTTAAGCTCAAAGACCAGCTCGGCTTCATAGGCTGCGAATCCGCCCTCAAAGACTGTGACCTCAATAGATTGACCGGATTTCACAGCATATTTTTGGTCTGCGAACATCGGTCCGGCTTGCCAGATCGTTGGAAACTGATCTTGGAATTTCGGCGGGACGCCGCCAACCTTAAACCCGACAACATCCGCATTCCAATCCTCAATCGCGCAGAGCTGAACAGCATAGGCTTGGTCCAATGTCTGAGGCAGCTCAGCCGGGAACCCATCAATCGCTTTGCAAGCGCGGCGCGCATAAAGTAATGCATCAGAAATCGGTTTGGCATTAAAGGTCATAAGGTTCGTCTCGAATTTAAATATCTAGGCTATGAACGGCTCGCCGCACCCACAAGAGCGCGGCGTTGACTATGGCTTTATTTCTGGGCCGCCATATGCGCTTCGGAATTGAAGAGTTGTACCGCCCCTGTCCAGCTCATGGTCTGGCCGTTTACATCCACACTGTGAGATAGGGACGGGTCCTGATCGCCCGCGAGGCCGAGTGCGACGGTCGGGCCGTCTTTCGTCTCGATCACAATTAACTCATCCGCACCGGACTCATAATGCTTGACGGATTTGACTGCGCTATGGCTGCCGATCGTATATTCAAGCGTCGGGTTATAGTCGCCATGCGGTTCGATCACGGACAGAAAAGAGACGCCCTGATTCGTTTTCGCGCGGAGCATAAATCCTTTTTCAGGTATCAAATTGAAATTGGGATCATTCGCGCCGACCTCCGTAAACACAACTTTTGAATTCGCAGGAACGGCAGAGGTGACGGAATAGAATTTTTTATCCAGCAACCATGTGATTTGCGACATCCCATCCACAGGATTGGCTTGGGCCGTTTTCCAAAGATATTGATATCCGTTTTTATCGCCTAACGGAGCGCGGGAGGTCGCATAACCTTGTAGATCGAAATTGGTTTCTACCACATGCCCCTTATAGAAAAACGGGAGATCATATTGATGCGTCTCTTCGGCATGCGCTTCCATCAGATCAATAATAATCGGTCCGGAGAAAGCCGCGTCTTCAATCATGGCAACCGTTCGGCCCAGACGGACACCATCATAAGCGGTAGAAATTTCTGCCGATGTGACCTTGAGGCCTTCCTCATTGATGAACTCACCAACCGTTGGCCAATTCGCATTTCCGACATCAACATCACCGTTGAAATGACTTGTCTCATCCACGACCAGCGCGTTGTGCGAGACGGTTTGTTTGGCGAATTTATTATTCTCCGGTAGATAATGCCCGCCATATTTCGCTTCGATATTGAGGAAGCGCGCCGCGCCATAATCCAGTAAAATTTCATGCCCGGCATCATAGACCAACAAGCCCATTTTATCGAAATGCCCATGGCCCAAACCTTGAGAGGTATTCTTGACCACAACGGCCAAGCCATTTGGATCGTCGGAGGCTCGCAGGATATCCAGCGCGCCTTGATCGCCATTTTGACCGTCGCCCAGGCGCATGGATTTATAGTCGAAAGGTGTTGCTTTCCCGGCCGCGAGATCAGCGGCTAGTTTACGGCTCTCAGGCGTAAGGACAAATGTATCCTGCTCCTGCGCGATGGAGAGAAGCCCTGTATCTCCCGTGAGGTCATATACAATGGCAACGGCATTGAGCAGCTCATCGGTGCGAATACCTTTTTCTTTGATAGCGTCATTGATCGGGAAAAACAGTCCGCCATAGGCTTGATGAACCAAGGCGTAAGTTGCCTTTTTGAGAATACCATCGCGTTTTTCAAATATCTTCCGTTCCGGATTATTTTTTTGAACGGCTTGCCCAAAAATAATAAAGGGCTTCAATGCAAAGCGGTGGTAATAGGGGCCCTCATTGTAATAGCCGTCCGGTGAGAACAGCACATCCATCTGTTTGAGAAAGCCCGCCTCCCCTGATTTATCCAATCCGAGCAAAGCCTGCTCGACATATTCATCATCGCCAATGGCATAGCCCGTCAGGCCGACTGCCGCGGTGGCCCATGTACCGTGATTATGCACTTTGTTGAAAGTTTCGGGCGCGCCAACGGATAGGAAGTCCGCCATATTCCGGAGCAAATCTGTTTCAATCTTGTCCCGTTGCTCATTCGTAAGTGTATCTTTGATGGCGCTGTAAGTCTGCGCGATATTGAGCAAGAACATGCTCTCGTTCAAATTCTGCCAGAACATACGTCCCGGAGATTGTTCTTTTTTTGCAGGATGCAAACCCCAGCTCGGGTAGACGTCCGCGTATGCCATCATGGCTTGGCCCGCAAACTCCGCGTATTTCTTATCGCCTGTCAGCTTATAAAGCTGCCCGACATCATAGAGAAGAAACCCATTCGCTTTGTGTGTTTCATGGGTGTAACCCCCGCCTGGATTTAGAGGCGTTGGTATATCCAGCGAGCTGCCCAAACGTGCATCAACCTTCGCTTGAGCTTGCGCCAAGGTTTTATCAAAGCCGTTTGTTTGTTGAGACTGCATAGTGCTCCCCGATTGCACAGGCGCTTTGCAAGCCGTCAAGCCAGCCGTCAGGGCCAAAGCAGAAACAAGACCAAGCGTTAGGCGGCGCATCACGGGTTCAATCCTTCATTGTCGGTGATAACCGCTGTAGGCGGCAAACCGCTATTTAACTCAATGACGCGCGGCGCAGGCGTATCCACAAATTTATTGTCAAAAATTTTCGTTTTCGGCTCACTTACTGTGTGCGTGATGAGGAAGGGAGAATTCGAGTCAAATGTGTTACCCGATATATTCGTCACCTGAACCCCGTGCAGATGAATCGAGGCTTTGGATTTATTGCGCGAACCCTTGCCAACATTTTTCAAGGATGACCCCGTCATATTAAAATGCGGACCAAAGGTACTTTCATCGCGGCCGCCGCGATAATAATCGACCAATGCGCCTTCGACATCTTTGAAATTCGAATTTTCAATGGTCAGATATTCGGCGTTGTAAATACCGTAGTCATCATTCTCGGTATCAAGTTTGAAAATGCCGCCTGAGACTGTCTCGAAGTTAGAATCCTTTACGAGAATATTATCTGCGAATGTGCCCTTCGCTCCGGTGAACACATTAAAGGATTGGTTGACGTCGAGATCTGAAAAATCTGTCTCCAAAATTTCGAGGCGGTAATTTTGCAGCATGGCATAGGGCTGCGTTCGGATAACCGCGTTTCCTTTATAGTCAGGCGCGTCTTTGCCGGAAATATCCAAGTCGATGAGTTGAAGGCTACCACCATCCAGAATCTCGAAAAGCGCAGAGCGTTCAAAACTGAGATTGACAATCCCATTCCCTTTAAACGTGAGAGGCTTCCCGACTTTCAAGAATTTATCGACGACATAATCACCCGCGCTGAGCACCAATATATCTCCGGCTTCGGCGGATTGAACGGCGGCGAACAACTCGCCCTCATCCGAATTTACATTTATTGTTTTTCCGGATCCGAAAGGAATGTTAGGCTCCGTCTTTGGATACCAAGACACGCCCGTCATATCTTTCGTCGTCACTTCAAGGTCGCGACTGGCGCCGGCTGTGATGGCCCCTTGTGGATACATCAAACCATTTTTGGCTCGGTTCAGCGTCACTTTCTCGCGCGTAAAACCACCTGTGAATTCGGGCGGGTCCATAGATGCCAAAACGTTATTCTGAAAATCAATTCCTGACATATCATCATAGACAGTTAAGACATCGCGGCCATCTTCATTATAGATCAAATTGTCCACAAAGGTCGTGTCGCTTGGCGGCCCGCTGCGCTCTTCATCAGCGCCGGCCCCGAGCTGAAGATTGTCGCTATTGATCAGGCTATTATTTTCAATCTTCGATCCGATGACCGGGTCATACCGATTGATTGGCCCATTCGGAACGCCGTTCATCACGACGAAAGCGCCGCCAAACCGTGTGCCTTTCAGACCCTCCATATAATTATTGCGAACCGTTTGCCGCGCATTGATGACGCGAACACCGCCGGTATGATCGACGTCATTACCAAAGAAAACATTGCCCTCGACAAGCGTATCGTTGCCGTGGCGCATGGTAAGCGTTCCGCGAGATTCGAAAAATGTGTTATTGATAATTTTATTACCGGCGGATTTGCTGGAGATGATTTCCAATTCCCCGTCGCACCGATCGAAATAATTATTTTCTACGGTTGTGTTGGAAAAAGACCGCGAAAAATGGCTCGTGCCAATCCGTAAGGTTTCACCGCCATTGGATCCCAAAATAGGCCTTGGGCCGAAATAATTATGATCGATACGATGGTTATTTTCACGGCTCTCTTCCGTGTCCATCTTGACCGCCATGGTCACGCCTTGATTTCGTTTTCCGACAAGATGGTTGTGATCAAAGCGGTTATTCTTGCCGTAGATCAAAACCCAGAAATCAACGCTGTAACGCTCGGGCTGATTATAGTTATCGATGACGACATTAGTGACCCGGGAATTATTGGCGAGGTTGGCTTTATTCTGTCGGAAGGCCACAACAACTTGGGTCGGGGTATAACCGTCTTTAAATACAAGATCGGAAACTTCGAGATATTCACCCGCAAGACGTAGGTTGGATTGACCCGTTAGAATAACGCCGCCGGGCGTTTCACCGCGAAGGCGGATGGGTGCGTCTTCGGTACCCTTACCTTTAAATAGAATTTCAAAATTCTCCCAACGACCATTCGCCAAAACGATTGTAACACCGGGCTCAAGAGATTTGACGGCCTCCTTATATTCGTCTTGCGTGGAGACTAAGGTTTGTCCTTCTTCTTCAACCGAGCTTGGCGCGTCTTCGCGCGAGTCTGGCCCGGCGGGGTTTTGAGCTGTTTGACTTGGCGGGGCTTCCCTTTGTGGCGTGTTATCCGCCGGGGTTGTATCAGTTGCGCTCGGCGTGCATCCATAGAGCGCTGTAGAGAGCAATAGTGCCGAGGTGACCCCCAGCAAAGCCAGCGGACGCCGGGCGATGCGCTGTCCAAAACCCTGTGTGTGGTGAGTCAAAATCAGTCCCCTGTCATAACATAGCCGCCCGCCTCTTTTTGGGAGTCGTTACGCAGCGAAGCCTTTTATGTTAAGCACGACTTATGCTGGGGATGTCAACCAATTATTCGAACCAATTTATCAAATTGGTCTAACGTCGAAATTTAGAGAAGCTGCTGGGACATTGTGTATCGGGACCGGCTCTCGGACGCTTTGCGCTGAACCTCTTTATAAGCCTGCTCTTCTGACTCCGTCAGAAGCGCATCAATCAAACGGGAGAAATGCGCTCGCATCGCTGTCCGCGCCCCGGCAGAATCGCGATTACGCAAAGCCTTGAGAATATCTTCATGCTCATCATCGCGGTCACTACCGCCCTTCGCGCAGGCCGTCTCATAGACGGTCTGAAGCTGAGCTGCCTCGGTTCGCATTTTCCAAAGACTATCGACAACAAATAATATTGCGTGATTTTTGGTGGAGCGCGCAATCGTCAAATGAAACTCGGCATCGGCCTCGTCAGTCGTCATCTCGCCCGTGACTTTGCCATTCATGATATTCACGAGATGCTCAAGATGATCCAGTTCTTGGTCCGTAATCATTGTGGCGGCAAGTGCGGCGGATTCGCCCTCGTAGAGGGCCCTCGCCTCGGTCAGTTCGAACGGACCAACCTTGGGCAATCCGTAAACAGGAAGATTTGTCTGATCGAGAACATAGACGCCCGAGCCGACCTTGATTTCAACACGGCCCTGAGCTTGCAGCGCAATTTCTGCTTCGCGAATAGAGACGCGGCTGACGCCAAACCGTTTGGCGAGTTCCCGTTCCCCGGGCAGACGCGATCCCGGCGGAAAAACACCGGAATCGATCATTTCCAATAATTTATTCGCGACTGTGTGATAGAGTCTTTGCTCTGACATATCCCGGCCCCTGAAACCCTTGCTATTCTGCTATGGCTTTATGACGAAGACATTTGAGCATGTCTATACCGATTTAGTGATGACACCGCTGTCTATCGTAAATCGGTATAACTTGGCACTTACACACTGTCGCCGTGTGAGGCCCTCCTAGAAACGCCCTCGAATACCAAAGAAGATGCGGGGGCCGTAGGAGTTAACCTCATATTGGTTGTCCTCAACCCACTGAAATTGTTCTTTCTCTGCATCGAACAAATTAATTGCCTCTACAGACACACGGAAATTATCGTTTATTTGGTATGCTGCACGCGCCTCAAAAACACCGACATCACCGATGTAGCGCAAGCGTGTTCCATTTGATGTAAATGGCTGGAAGTAATTATCACGATACTTGTATATAGCCGAAAGGTCTAAACCTCCGATTTGATAGTAAACCGTACCACTAAACACATTTTCAGATAGCCCCGGCAATCCGCCGGGCGCAATAATGCCATCGTGAGTCTGAACAGTTGTTCCATCAAGCTGACGTTGGAAGCGATCCCCATAGATACTGTCCTCAAACTCGAAATTAGAAGCAACATGGTTGTAGCTGGCCTTGACACCAAGACCACTCAAGTAACCCGGAAGGTAACTAAAGCGATGTGACCCCGTAATTTCGACGCCAAATAGGTTACTTTTATTGTCAGTAACCTCCTGAAGCCCGCTTACAGGACGGGTAATCTCTTGCCCATCGACAGTAAATGTCTCGTTTTGTACAACATTTTCGAAGGCACCGGAAAACTGTTTGAAGTACGTGCTCACCGCAAAAATGGAATCGGCGTTTGGATACCACTCGTAACCCGCATCAATATTCCAAGATGTCAAAGGCCCGATGGCGGGGCTGCCCGACGCAGAAACTCCACTTACCAAATCATCAGGGTTGGTTATTGGCTCACCATCTACATCATTTTGAGTCGAGAAACTACGGCTGAACCCCATATCGGCCGGGTCAGCTCGAGAAAGAGCCCGGAACGCCCCAAAACGGAACAATTTATCATCGGCAATCTCTAAAATCGCAGTCGCACTTGGTAGCCAAGTGGTATAATCAGATTTTGTACTCACTGGAATGGCGTCACCCACTTCAGCAATTGTGAATTCACCGTTATCTTCCGTTATCTCATATCCCTGACGGAAACTGCGAGATGTGACCTCTGTATTTACAACGCGCAATCCAACGTTACCCCGCAAAGGCAGACCATCGAAAGTCGTGTCGTAATTTGCCATCGCGTATAGCGCTAACGTGTCTTCCTGAACGTCGGTCGTTCTGGAATTATCTCTCGATAATGTCGGAATATCACCGGATATTGCCGAGAGCACGCGCGAATTACTTCCATTCGTATCGATGGACAGCTGGTTTAGCAGTCCAGTGATTTGATTGAGTGCAGCGATTGACGTGTCCGCGACGCATTGAGCATCAAAAACACCCCAGCTGTTTGTCGTGCTAATGACATTACCATCAACGTCCACATTGGTTACAAGATTATCATCACCCCCGCGAAGGTTAGAGAGAAAGCTACTCTCCGGGAATTCACCGCGACAAGCTTGGTTCGTTGCCGCAATAATACTTACAAAAGGAAGTGCGTCCGCGTCGCTAGAGTCGTCATCAACGATTTCCGTGTTATTGAAAGTGAACTCACCATCATTTTCAATTTCAAATGATGTCCTACCATTCGTACCGGCAAAGGTATCAGACCCGCCCGGAGTTGAAATATAGTCCTGACGACCGAAGCGAACACCTGCCTCGATATTGGTGAAAATCCCCTTATCAAGCTTATAATCGAAATCTAGACGGCCAGATTCAAAGGAATTTTCACGCTCTAAGTCATTATCGATCCGAACCCGTAGACGGTCCACGTAATTATCATGGTCGTTTACATCGAATTCGCCATCATAAAGCGTATATAACGGAATTCCGGTTGATGTGTTATACTCGACCGTAGGAGTCGCGTCAGACTGAATTCGAAATTCAATAGCCTGCTCATTACGCTCAACCTTAGAGTAAGCCACATCAGCCGCAATTGTCAGACGTTCACTAATGTCATAAGAGCCGCCAATTCCGCCTCCAATAAATGTTTCTTCCCGCTGCCAGTTACCACCCTGCACCTCGATAGTGTTATCAGTGAATGCGCGCGTAATCGCACCAGTAGGTGTGTATTGCAGTAAATTCACAGATGCGGGATCACTGAGTCCTGCACCTTCGAAGTCCGGAAGCCCCCCCAACCCCTGCTCGTTTCTCTTCCAGCCATTGAACGTTAAATCATTACGCTGCTCTGACTGCGTACGCTTGGAATATTGCGCATCCACATTTATGTCCACACGATCATTCGGCTGCCACTGAATGGCCCCAAAAAGGGCATCCCGCTTATCTTCCGAATCATTTTGGCGATAATGGCGCTGACTTGGCACAAAGACGTAAGGAGCTCCGAAATTAATTGCGTTCAAGCGATCTGCATCTTGCTGATCGAGGGTAACGCCGTAACCGACGGTGTCTCCGTCTTGAAGCGTGCCGATATTTGTTACGACACCGACATTGTTGATATCACCGCCCACACCATTTGGTGCGCGCACATCTTCACAATCCCGGTCATTTTCTACTGGATTATCAGAAAAGCCAATCGGTATTGTACTAACGCTATTTGGCCTCACGATACAGGCATAGCTAGAGGAACCAGAATTTGAAGTTGAACGAATCTCTGCCTCAGGCTGAGAAATTTTGCTGAGCTGACCGCCGATAGAGAAACCGATGTCACCAGTCCCGACTTCAAATTGATCAACATAGCTAAGCGTACCACGATAGCCGATATCACCGACCTGTGTGTCGTCTTGATTCAGTTGATCCGGGTTGATGTTCCCTTTGATCTCGCCTTGAATCCGGCGCTTGCCATACTCAAGAGGCTTCAGCGTGTCGATCTGGATCTGACCCGCAACACCGCCTTCAATCTGACTTGCATCTTGTGTTTTGAAAACAGCTAATTTGTTCATGAGCTCAGATGGAAACTGCGAGAAATTGACTGAACGATCGCCGGATCCGTTTCCGACCAGACGTCCGTTGATAACAGTAGAAGACAGATACGGCCCAAGACCCCGAACAGAAACTTCCGTCGCACCGCCATTTTCACGATGAGATGCGACGCCCGTGATGTTTTCAAGCGCCTCACCAATTGAAAGCGCCGGAATATCGCCGATTTCATCTGCGGATAAACCATCAACAATTTGCGTATTGTTACGCTTGAGCGCGATAGCGTCCTGAATAACCTGACGTGAGCCCGTCACGACAATTGTGTCATCGTCTGTATCCTGCGCCACAGCCGGCTGCACCATTAAACTCAAAGCTAGAACAGACGTGGAAGCCGCAAAGCTTTTTTTAAGACCGGATTGAAACCGTGAAAATCTCACGCCCTTTTGTAGAATATAGGCCATCTCGAAATCCCCTTTGATGATGTCAATTTTGACTTTTTGTTAATGTTTGAACCAATAAGACCAATGCAGTCAACCTAAAACTTATACCAAAACTATTTTATTGGTCAGACCATTTATTTTTGCATCACGCCACAGACTATGGGTAGAATTGGTCAAGTCCGGAGACGACTCGTCTTGAACCGTTTGGCTTTCAACGCCCACGCGCCCCTTTGAATTTGGCAATAGGCGACACTTGGTTCACGAGATTGTCCAAGCTTGAAACTGCCACAAAAGCCCAAATAACCCTTGGTTTTTGCAGAAAACTCGCCTCCTAATGACGCCAGTCGAGTAAATTTTTAAGAATTCCATTTTCGCGCTTTATCTGCATTCCTCATTGGTATAGACCAATCTCGAGTATTGGCCTAATAGCCTTGGCCAATTTGTATACCAATTCTTTTGGAGTTAGAAATTATGTCGAAACCAACAATTGGTTTTATCGGTCTGGGCCTAATGGGCGGCAATATGGTCGAAAACCTGCAAAAGCGTGGCTTTGTAGTCGTCGTTATGGATCTGAACCAAGACGCGGTGGATGCCGTTCTGGCTCGAGGCAATGCGACACAAGCAAGCTCGCCAAAAGAACTGGCTGAAAAAAGTGACATTGTTGAGTTCTGCCTGACGACTTCCGCCGTGGTTGAAAAAATCGTTTACGGCGATAACGGCGTATTGGCCGGCATCAAAGAAGGCTCGGTGCTCATCGATTTCGGAACGTCTATTCCGGCCTCGACGCAAAAAATTGGCGCAGACCTCGCCAAAAAAGGCGTAGGCATGATCGACGCCCCGCTGGGACGGACGCCCGCGCACGCAAAAGACGGATTGCTGAACATTATGGCAGCGGGCGATAAGGCCACTTTCGACAAATATGAGCACATTCTCAAAGAGCAAGGCGAGAATGTTTTCTATCTCGGCAAACTGGGCGCGGGTCATACGACCAAGCTCATCAATAATTTCATGGGCATGACGACCGTAACGGCCATGTCGCAGGCTTTTGCCGCAGCGGAGCTGGCCGGTGTTGATCGTCAGCAGCTCTATGATATCATGTCCTCCGGTCCGTCCAATTCACCCTTCATGAAGTTTTGCAAAAACTACGCCGTCGACGGCGTCAGCGATTTGGGCTTCTCCATTAATAACGCCAATAAGGATTTGGTTTATTTCGCGCAGATGGTCTCCGATCTGGGCTCCAAGTCATTGGTCGCTGAAGCGACATCCAAAAGCCTCCAAGCCGCCGTTGATGCGGGTATGGGCAATGGCAATGTCCCGGAAATTTACGACTATTTCGTCAAGCTGAAGAAGTAGCTCACGCGTAACTGAATTTCGTCAGTGCGCGGCCTTCGCGCACTGATCCTTAGAGACAAGCCTCCCTCTCTATAAACGGGAAGCCGCTTGACTGGCGATAAGGTCACTTCAAACCAACTTCCGATATTATGACGCTTTTACTGCGACCTCCGTATCCGCTCGGGTGCGGGGACCAATTTAATTAACTTGCCCCCTTTTACGTCAGAGAACTTGACTAAGTTCATAGGGCTAGGACGGATTCTATATATCACTCTCAAGTCAATGGCTCGCCTCTGAGATGATGTTTAGGACTAGCGCTCGGGACCAAGTCCTGCGTCCGTCTCAATCAAGGGAGCAAAGACCCATGTGGCGCGCCGAGACTTAATTCACGCAGTTAGAACAGAACAGATATCGAGATAAGGCGATGTATTCCTGGCTTGCGGCCTTGAGGCGGAGAGCTGCCACGCTGCCCACACAATGACACCCCACAAAAAAACGCCCCACAGAAGTGAGGCGTTTCTCTAATTGTCCAAGCTACGCCTTGCGGCGTTTTGCTTTTAGAATGTGTAGCTGGCACCGAAAACGATACGGCGATCAGGGTAGCCGACAAAACAGATTGGGCCGGTGTCTCTGACGCACCGCTGAACCACATTGGATTTTGTCAGGTTTACCCCTTCGACACCAACATTGAAATTATCTGTAACGTCATAGTTGATGCTGGCATTCAGCTGACCCCGGCTTTCATTAACAACCGGGAAACTGAATGTTGAGTTAACGCTGGCTCCACCACCAAAGTCCAATGTCCTATACTGTTCACGCCAAGTGTAACGCGCCCGAGCTGACAGGCCATATTTCTCATAGAAGGCCGTGAGGTTATAGGCATTCTTGGAGTTATCCAACAAACCACGCGGCAAAGATTGCGGGCCTAACACTGTAAGACCGCGACCACCCGTCGTATCGTTGATCGAACCACCGCCGAACTTTTGGTAGGTGTAGTTGGCAAGGACGCCGAAGCCTGAAGCCCAAGCAAAGCCGCCCATGCTGTCTTCATAGTCATTTAGCGTATGCTGGAAGGAGACTTCGATACCCTCTTGCGAGATAGAGGCGGTTTCATTCACGACCGTTACGAGGTCTACGCAGTAGCCAATTGTCCCAGACGGCGCAAATTGGTTTGCCTCAACAACCGGATTAAATATACCGCCGCCTGGGCAATTTGGGTTCGTCTCACGCACAAGGCCCGACCCGGAGTTGCCAGGACTAAGTGAAGCTTCGTCCGTAATTTGGCTGATAGTAGAGTTTCGGCTTTTGTTAAAATATCCAATGCTGAAATTGGATCCAGGCGCAAAATACCAATCAGCAGACACGTCAAAGGAGTCTGTAACCGAAGGCTGTAGGCTAGGATTACCAATTCGTATGGGTGTATTTTCATTCTGCGTGAATGTCGTCGCTGTATTGATATTACCAAATCCCGGGCGCAGTATATCCTGATTATAGGCTGCGCGGATAAGAACATTCTCGACCGGTTCGACCAAAAGGTTGGCACGCGGCAGGAAGAAGTCATAAGAGCCCGAGGTGGTCTGAAGTCCCCCACCGCCGTTCGGCGCAGGTACGAATGAAGTCGAGTCTACATCTGTCTCGATATATCTCGCGCCAACATTACCGCGCACCATACCAAAGTCAAAATTCGCTTGCGCATAAAATGCATCAGTTGACTCATCGACACTGTAGGATGAACCTTGAAGAAGCTGCACATTTGCGGTGGTACGGCCATCAGCTTGAGGCTCAAGCAAGCGTTGCTGAGCGAACGCATTTTCCAATATGGCCAATGTGCCATCGGGATCGTTGAATGCACGATCCGGATCAATCAATAGGAAGTTCGCGACAAACAAATCACGGCCATCGGCATCTCCAAAGTTGTTAGGACCAGGGACGAGAAGTTCAGAAAATAAACGTCCGTTCGGGCTATCCTCAAGACGGCTAAAGCCACCAATGCGGCCCTCAACACGTCGGAACTCGGTAGACCGGTCATTATTGCGGTATCCGACATCAATCGAACTCAGGACAGTGCCAATTGCGCTATCCTCAAGGTCATAAGAGAGATCTAGACGCAATGATTCTTCTTCATTATCTGTTGTATTCCGCCCAACTCTAACATCGTCGATTACGACATTATTGGGATCAAGAAGCTGCGCAACGGTCGGCGCGAATGGCGAAGAAAAATCAATACCAAAAGAGAGAGACTCGCCGGAACGATCAAAAATAAACGGCACAGAATTGTCGTTACTCGTGCTCGGATCGCCCGTCGCTCCGCCATCAAGCGGCGTATTCGGGTTGATGAAGTTCAGCACGGTGCTGAGATTGGGGTTTTCTGTTTCGGACGTCGTATTTGCCCATTCCGCGCGAGCCGACAGGCGATCTGTAATGTCCCATTCACCGCCTAAAACGAACAGGTTATTAACTGTCACACGTGCACCGGTATCACTGGCGAACCGAAGATTGGGGTCATCATCGTCAACACCGAGATTGACCGGAATCCGGCCGGATACAGCTGCCTCGGTTACCGTACCGGGAAAACCGAAGTCAATTGTTTCAAATGTGTCAATTTCAGCAACTGAACGCAGCGAACTTACACCGGAGGCCTGAACACGATAGGAGTCTTGTGCCCGTTGTTGATCATTGACGGTCCCATCAAAGTACAGCTTGATATTATCGGTAGGCTTGGCCTCGATCGTGCCGGCAAGGTTGATTGTTTCATATTCAAAATTTTCCTGTTCTTGAAGCAGGAACTGAATGCCAAGGAAATCCCTGCCATTAACCGAGCGGAGCTGGTCGACATCGGCACGCGGACGGAAGGACACCGCATCCTGTTCCGTGTAAGAGCCACTGAGAACAAAACCGATTTCTTGACCAGAGGCGTTATCCCACTTCTTTCCGAGCGCGCCGGATACGCGAGGCTTGATACCTTCCGTGCTTAGCTCGCTATATTCACCTTGGACCCGAACTGAAGCAAGTGTCTCTTTGAGGTCAAGCGGACGAATGGTTCTGAGATTGACAGTGCCGCCAACTGAGCCCTCAATCGTTGAAGCCTCAGGTGCCTTAATGACCTCAACACCGGCGATAATAGCCGGATTAACATCTTCAAAACTAATACCGACACGACCGGAACCCGAACCTACAGTCGACACGCCATTAATTTCTACGCGGTTATCATTTGTACCGCGAATTTGAACGCCTGTGCCCACACCGGCTGTCCTCGTGATCTGAATACCTGTGACATTTTCAAGGACCTCAGCCAAGTTTTGGTCAGGAAGCTTACCGATATCTTCCGCTAAAATAACTTCAACGAGACTATCCGCACTCCTCTCTTCAATAAGAGCCGATTCTAACGCTTGGCGAATGCCCGTCGCAATGACGACATCGCCATCTTCTGCGTCCTGAGCAAATGCGGACGGTGCTGTGGCAAGCATGGAGACGCTAGCGCCTAGAAGGAGCGAGCCTTTTAGCCACGCCATTTTGTTTTTGCCGGAGTCGGCCGTGCGGTGAGTCATTTCTTCATTTCCCCTGAAGTTAGAACTGGAATCGTTGATACGCTTTTTAAGCGCTGAAAAGAACCAATGTTTCAAGACATGTCAAGCCAATATCTTGACCAATTTTACTAAATTGGTAATACCAATGTGATTATTCCGTTTACTGTAGTAAATCCGCAACACTTTTTGACATGCGTTATCACTCTCCAATTTTTTTGAAGCCGACGTTTCGCAATGCACCAAGCATTCCCTCGGCTACTGCGGGTCTCGTAAGGGCCCAAAGGCTTGTAAGCGGTGCAATAGGTCTGTGACCATGTCTGGCGAAATTAAGCTGTCTATTTGCTTACGTCGCGGAAGGTGGCTTCTCTTGGTGCTTTATTAGAACGGCTCACCATTATCTCGTGCCACCGTGCTCGTCTTCATCGGCGCAAATATCCAGCAGCTGACAGGCAACCTTGCGGCTATCTGTATCTAGCGAGCGACATATCAATGTGCGGTCGTCTAATCACCTTCATCCTGCCATCTCCGTGCAGCCTTTTGCAAGGCAAGACATGAGGCAAATCGCGTAAGCTACTACAGTAAAGGCAAGGAAGAATGAGGTTTTCCTAAGCTTTTCAGAGGCTTACGCAACTTGCTATGTTAGGAAAATGGTGCCCAGAAGAGGACTCGAACCTCCACGTCCATACGGACACTAGCACCTGAAGCTAGCGCGTCTACCAATTCCGCCATCTGGGCACGTTATTGGGAAGCGGGCGTGTAGCCTCGCGGCTTT
>Ga0209187_1001976_pt1 | contig 21166 bp, 17 predicted proteins | sample BantaG_FD_187430 | JGI IMG/M metagenome (GOLD analysis project Ga0209187, IMG submission 187430) | Marine algal microbial communities from Bantry Bay, Ireland - BantryBay_4 metaG (SPAdes) (version 2) | ecosystem: Host-associated > Algae > Red algae > Unclassified | place: Bantry Bay, Ireland...
AGCAAGCCGCATTTGGTGCACCGACACTTATAGTTGAGATTCTCTCACCTCATACGAAAAAGAAAGACCTACAACTCAAATATGAAATTTACGAGGAGGCTGGTGTACAGGAATACTGGATTATCATGCCAGAAGAAGAATTACTTGAGCAGTTTGTCCTCAATGACGGTAGATATACACGAATCCAGACTTATACAAAACACGACAAGATTTCTTCAAGAGCGGTGGACGGTCTTGACATAGACTTGAACATTGTATTTACGCAGTGATCCTCCGATCGTCGTCCCTCGATGTCGACACTCATCTGATAACTAATCAAAAAATCAAGTCCTCATTCCACCTTCACCACCTTACCAGTCTGCTGTACATCTCCCCAGTCCACCAGATAAAAATACACCCCTGCATCCCAATTCTCCACAGAGATTTCATCTCCTGCTTGTATCAGCTGAGAATGCACAAGATTACCAGATCCTGAAAAGATCCGCACCTGTGCTTGTCCTCGCTGCTCTGATGAAAACATTCTAATGGACCTATGTGCAGGATTAGGTGAGAATAAAATAGGGCTGACTGATGATGGCGCGGTTACAGCAGTGGTTTCTACAGATGAATAGAAATAATCCAAAGAATAATGATCAGTGAAGTCAAAGTCAATGTCATCAAAACTTCTCTCGGTCACATTACTGATTATAAAAGGGTGATAAGGTGCTTGACCTGGCACTATAGGTACTTCATCTACCATTTGAGGCACTAATCCTCCAATGACATAAAGGTCTTCTTGCCGAGCCTCTCCATAGGTTGTATATACTGTCTCTTCTAACAACAAGCCTGAATCATCAATATACTGGATGTGCTCCAAAGCTCCTTGGTTATCATAAAGTAGCTGTATGTTTTCTTTTAGTTGACTAAAAGAGTTGCTATCCATATAGCCATTCAACCTACCTTGATCATCATAGTTATATGCTCTAGTTATGTTGCGCGAGGTACTCATTGATTCGATGAGCTCATAGATTATTTCTTTTTCAAGTAGGCCTTGACCATCATAAAAATAATAGGTACTATCTACTTTGACGAGCCCTTCTGGCTCTACGATTGATTGAATTGCCCATTCTAATCTTTGCAAACTGTCAGTATGATATACTACTTGCCTGGTTATGGTCTCTTCATCAGCCGAGTCTACCCTTACAAACTGAGAAGTGTCCAATTTGCCAGCAAAGTCATAAGTATACTTACGATAACGTATAGGAATCTTCACTCCATTATCACTAAAATTGTAAAATCTTTCAAATAAAAGCTTCTGCTCGTTATCATATTCATAGAGAACTTCACTGACAGGATTCTTCTCAAAAAAACTGAAATCTAAACCAGTAGTAGGTTCCCTTAATTTTCTCCTTATTTTACCAAATGAATCGTAAGTGAATAATGAATAATACAATTCCAAATCAAATGAACTTATTTCAATATTCTGCATAAATCGAAATGAAATTCTTTTGAATTGTGCTGAATCGTAACGATAGTAATCTCTGAATCTTAAGTACAAAGCACTGTTGTCATCTGGATGGGGATAGTATTGGTATGAGCTATCCAACCGTGTTTTAGAAGCAAATCGATTTATGGTTCCCTCATTGTATGCTGATAGTCTTTCATAATGCTCTCTAGCAGTTAATTTCTCTGAGAATAATGATTGATTATTGGTGTGCAGTTCAGCCCATAATTCATCTTGAGCTGAGACTCTGATACTCAGAAATGTTAGCAGGATGGAAATAAGAAATATCTTATTAAACATAATTAGAGCTTACAATATGAAAGATGAACCTCTCAAATATCGGTAAAAATCTAGTAAGCCATCAGTGGGTAAATCAAAAATAAAATTCAAGTTCAGTAACAACTAAAGAAAATCACTAACTTTATAAGCTATGGCAACAATCAATGAACCAGACCTAGCTTATGACAAGGCGTACACCTACGCTGACTATCTGACCTTTGACTTGGATTTCATGGTCGAACTTATCAGAGGTAAGATTTTCAAAATGACGCCAGCACCCAGTATGCGACATCAAGAAATATCTGGAAACCTTCATGCAATCGTATGGAGCTTTTTTCGTAATGACCCGTGTAAAGTATATGCTGCTCCTACGGACATAGTCTTGCCGATAGCTAATATGAAAAAAGAAAAATCTCATACCGTACTACAACCAGACCTCTGTGTCATCTGTGACCTCAGCATATTAGACAAGCAGTCTGCTTTCGGTGCACCGACATTAGTAGTCGAAATTCTTTCTCCTCACACCAAAAAGAAAGACTTACAACTCAAATATGAAATTTATGAAGAGGCTGGTGTTCAGGAATACTGGATCATCATGCCAGAAGAAGAGTTGTTGGAACAGTTTGTTCTATTGGATAATAAATACGAACGGATACAAACTTACACTAGAGAAGATAAAATTATTTCAAGAGCTTTAAAGGGTCTTACTGTAGAGCTGAGAGAGGTTTTTAAGAAATGAAAATCTACTCTGCTTGCGCATCTTCAACTTTCTTTGCTTTCACTAGAACTGCTGCTTTCAAATCTTTTCTATACTGTTCCAATTTTCTATAAACTGTATCATCCTGACTCCCCAATATCCGCGCCGCCAACAAGCCCGCGTTCTTAGCGCCATTAAGTGCCACAGTTGCTACCGGTATACCATTAGGCATCTGAAGTATGGATAAGATGGAGTCCCAACCGTCTATGCTGTTAGAGGATTTTATGGGAACACCGATGACTGGAAGCACAGTAACAGAAGCGACCATCCCAGGTAAATGGGCAGCGCCACCCGCACCAGCTATGATGACTTGTAGTCCTTTGGCTTTAGCTGTGGAAGCATATTCCATCATGCGTTCTGGTGACCTGTGAGCAGACACTACTGTCATTTCGTAACCTACACCAAGATCCTTTAGAATGTCTGCTGCAGCTTGCATCACTGGCAGATCAGAATCAGAACCCATAATAATTCCTACTCTAGTTTTCATCTGCTATGACTTTTAGTGTTTGTTTCACCTGCTGTAATTTATCTAAGACAGCTTTTTTAGTGGGGCCTACGATGTTGACATGTCCCATTTTCCTCAATGGCTTTGTGACAGTCTTCCCATAAAGATGCGGGTAGACACCTTTCATTCCATACAACTTATCCAAGCCTTGATAAATGGGCCTGCCAGTATGTTCGATGTCTCCTAGTATATTCCACATCACAGCATATCGATAGCTATCCTGCGCAGGCAAGTTCAAATTCAATAAGGTTCTCAGATGGAGGTTGTATTGTGAGTACCAGCCATAATTCATCGTGTGATGGCCGGAGTTGTGAGCTCTAGGAGCCACTTCGTTGATGATCAATGCTCCACTATCATCCAAGAAAAATTCCACAGCCAAAATACCCACCATCCCAAAAGCCTCTATCAATTCTATGGCCAGTGCTTCTGCTTTGCTTTTAAGCGCAGGCGCTACTTCAGCAGGGCAGATCAGATAATCCAAAAGATTACCTCTCTGATCAAACACCATTTCTGTCATGGGTAGTGTGGTCACCTGTCCAGATTTATTTCTAGCGACGATGACTGAAAGCTCCTTTGATATCGGAACCAAATCCTCTATCACTGACGCAACATCCATTATTTTATCGACATCAGCTGAGGTCCTTATCGCCACCACGCCTTTGCCATCGTAACCCTCTGTTCTAGCTTTTTGGATAAAAGGATATGTAAGCTTACCGCTTTCGACCAAGGCCATTATCTCTGCCTTATTCTTCAGTAACTGGAAATCAGCTGTAGGTAATGAATTCTTTTCATAAAACTGCTTTTGCAGTCCTTTGTCCTTGATCATTTCAATGACGGCAGCTTGCGGGTAGACCTGCACGCCTTGAGCTTCTAATTCTTTGAGGGCAGCTACATTGACATTTTCTATCTCAATAGTCACGATGTCCTTATCTTGCCCAAAAGCCAGTACCGCATCATAATCCTTGAAATCACCTGCAGTAAAATGGGGATAGATTGAGGGCACAGGATATTCTGCCGACTTCTCCAGAAAACTTAAGTCCAGGTTCCAGGCGATAGCTTCTTGCATTAACATTCTACCCAGTTGGCCACCCCCGAGAACGCCTATTTTTAGATCTTGTATCGTTTTGATATTTTGTATTTTTCTTAGTACAAAGGTATTATTTCCCTACCTTGTAGCAGCACTCTACGTGTATAATTTAGAACCAAGTCGAAACTGAAATGAGTAAGAAATTGATAAAAAATGCCCGTGTAGTTAATCGGGGTAAGATTACGGAATCTGATGTATTGATTCAGAATGATCGCATAGAGAAAGTAGCCAGTAATATTTCTGATGGAGAGGCAGAAGTCAAAGATATAAAAGGACATTACCTCATACCAGGTATCATAGATGACCAAGTCCATTTCAGAGAACCTGGGTTGACCCACAAGGAAGATATCTCTACAGGCGCGATGGGCGCTGCTGCAGGAGGCGTGACCAGTTTCATGGAAATGCCCAATACCAAACCTTCGGCGACAACCCAAGCCGAACTCGAAAAGAAGTACGCTACTGCCAAGGCTACCAGTACCGTCAATTACTCTTTCTTCATGGGCGCCAGTAATGATAATCTGGAAGAGGTACTCAAAACAGATGCCAGCCAAGTCTGTGGTGTCAAGATATTCATGGGCTCCAGTACTGGAAATATGCTCGTGGATAAGAGAACTACCCTCGAAGGTCTGTTCTCCAAAGTGCCAATGCTCATCGCAACGCATTGCGAGGACGAAGCGACAATCAGGAAGAACTTGGCTGATTATAAAGAGCGGTATGGACAAAAACTATCTGCCATCCATCATCCTATGATCAGGAGTACTGATGGTTGCTACTTGTCTTCCTCAATGGCCGCTGATCTGGCCAGAAAGCACGGTACAAGATTGCATATCTTACACATAAGTACAGCTAAGGAAATCGGTCTTTTCAGTAACACCATTCCACTCCAGGACAAAAAGATCACGGCTGAAGTCTGTGTGCACCACCTCTTCTTTGATGAGAGTTATTATCATTCTCTCGGTAACAAAGTCAAGTGTAATCCGGCGATCAAGACTGTACATGATAAAGAGGCTCTGCTTAAAGGGCTGCAAGATGGATACTTTGATGTAATCGCAACTGATCATGCGCCTCATACGATTGAGGAAAAATCTAAGCACTACTTAGAAGCACCTTCAGGATTACCGCTGATACAGCATAGTCTAGCAATGATGATGAGCTTCTACCACCGTGACGAGCTCTCTATGGAGTTCATAGTGGATAAGATGTGTCATAGCCCCGCTGAGCTTTTCAGGATTGAAGAGCGTGGCTATATCGAGGAAGGGATGAAAGCCGACTTGGCTATTGTCGATCCTGAATTGAGATGGGTTGTAGAAAAGGCGGACTTGTTGTCTAGATGTGGATGGTCACCACTCGAAGGCTTTGAGATGAAGGGCAAGGTTACAGATACCTTGTGCAATGGCGTCTGGGTCTATGAGAATAATAAGTTGACTGGAGTAAAGGCAGCTGAGCGATTAGCCTTCAGGGTTGGTAATTAACTTTAAGAAATGTGGAGGCTAGAAGCCAATTGACTTTCCAGGTTTATTGATTTCTTTACTGAGTTGCGCCATTTTCACGGCTGTAATAGCGGCTTCTACACCTTTGTGTCCATGTGCACCACCTACACGATCAAGGGCTTGCTCTTGTGTATTGGTAGTCAATACGCCGAAAATGATGGGCGTGCCCGATATTATGGATAGTTGGTTGAGCGCATTGGCAACGGATTGATTGATGTAGATATCGTGATCCGTCTCGCCTTTTACGACACAGCCTAGGCATATTACAGCGTCAGTATTCTTCTTGTTCTTAAGTAGAATTTTGGCAGCCACAGGTAATTCAAAGGTACCTGGAACCTTCAGGATATGAATGTCATCTTTGGCTAGACCAAGATTGACCAGGGTGGATTCAGCACCTTGTAATAATAGATCAGTTATTTCCGCGTTCCACTCGGATACCACTATATGAATATCAAGTCCTTCCGCAGAGGGCAGTTTTTTTAAGTCTTCTTCCGTAAGTCTGGACTGATGCTCAGAACTCATAGTTCTAAGAGACAGAATTGATCAATAAATCGATCGTACTGGCCTCGTTGGATTCAGGAAACCTGGTTTTGATGGCTTTGAAGGCAGATAGAGCCTTGCCATTATCACCTTCTTTTCTAGCTAGCAAGCCTAACTTGTACAAGTAGTAAGGTGTCAATAGAGCATCTTCGCCGGCAGTGGTGGCTTTGCTGTAATTAGAAATTGCAGCACCGAAATCACCTTGCTCAGAATAAGCATCGCCCAGATTACCAAACTTCAAAATAGGGGAGTAAGTACCAGCTCCACTATGGCTCTCCAGATAGGAAATGGCTTCATCAAATCTTCCCAAGTTCAAGTAGCTTATACCAGCATAAAGCTTGGCTAAATTAGCCGTTTTCGTTCCTTTGTAATTGTCTATGACATCTAAGAGTCCTTCTGCTTCTATACCAGCTCTACTTTCCAACGCTAAGGCAAATGAATCCTGAGCAAAATACTGCTCGGCTTGATAGAGAGCAGCCTTGGCAGCTTTCTCTTTTGGTTCTTTGATAACATACTTGTAAAAGGCAAATAGAGCTATGGCCAAAACCAGAGCAGCCAGTATTCCCAGTACCAAAGTCTTGTTCTTATCAAACCAAGCTTCAGAACTGCCAGAGTAGTTATTCTCTGTGGTTCCTACAGTTTCTACTATTGTCTCTTCAATTTCCGTGTCTTCTAATCTTCCTTTTGCCATTACAGTGTTTTATTCAAAATTTTCGCAAAAATAACTAAACTATTTCTAATATGACTTTAAAGCGCCTAAGCAGTTCACCATGCAGTAAATGCCAGATGTTTGACCTTAGTCCATTATGAAAGGATAGTCTTTTTGTACATAGTTATCATCATATAATTCAGAGGCTAATGGGAAGTCTGATTCCTCCGCAAATTTTACACAATCCGCAATTTCTTCTTTGATCTTACCCTTTATGGCATCGATTTCAGCTTGAGTTGCTATCTTTTCATTGATAATCTTCTCTTCGGTCTCTATAATGGGATCTCTATCCTTGAAGCTATTCAATTCATCTTTAGTTCTATACTTACCCGGATCTGAGACTGAATGACCTCTGTAACGATAAGTTTTGATTTCAAGGTAATACGGGCCTTTTCCAGCTCTTATGTGCTCCGCAGCCGTTGTAAGTGCATCATGGACAGCTTCTGGGGACATACCATCCACTTGCATGCTCGGCATTTCATAACTGAGCGCTTGCTTATGCATTTCTGGGACATTGGAAGTTCTTTCTACGGAAGTACCCATAGCATACTGGTTGTTCTCACAAATATAAAGCACGGGTAATTTCCAGGTCATGGCCATATTGAAAGACTCGTGCAGGGCACCTTGTCTAGCCGCTCCATCACCGAACATCGTGACGCATAGATTCTTGGTATCTCTATATTTTTCCGCAAAGGCAACGCCAGTACCTATAGGAATCTGGGCACCGACTATACCGTTTCCGCCTATGTAATTAAGCTCCTTCGATGAGAAGTGCATCGATCCACCTTTACCTTTGACGATTCCAGTGACTTTTCCATAGAGCTCAGCCATGCATTTTCTAGAGGAAATACCTCTGCACAAAGCGATCCCGTGCTGCCGATAAGCAGTGGCTATCAGATCATCCTTCGATATAGCAGAGACTAATCCTGCTGCGATGGCCTCTTGGCCAATATAGACATGAAGGAAACCTCTTATCTTCTGAAGACTATAAGATTTCAATGCTGCTTCTTCAAATCGCCTGATCCTCAGCATTACCTCGTACCAATTGAGATAGGTAGCTTTATCAAATTTTGTTGCAGTTTTCTTGTTCTGTTTACGCTTTTCTACTACTTCAGCCATTTCTTAGGAATATAAGATTATAAATAGAGTACATTTGAATCCGACTCAAGCTATAAAGATAAGCAATTGAAGAACATTGCAATAGAATTATTGAACCTAAGTAATTACAGGAATTACAGTTCTCTAAAAGTCAGCTTTTCCCGAGGATTCAATATCATAACTGGTCTGAATGGCGCTGGCAAGACTTCTATATTGGATGCCATCTACTATTTGTCCAATGGCAAGAGCTATTTCACACATCTAGACAAGTTTATTTACAAGACCGGGACTGACTTTTTTATGGTCGAAGGCGAGTTTAATGATGAGAATAGACCCATTCATAATCGTATCAGCTCTGCAGTCAAGTCTAAGAAAAGCATCGTATTGGATGACAAGAAGCTTACATCGCGAGTAGATCTTATGGGAGTAGTGCCTGCTGCGATAGTGGCACCCAAGGATATACGTATCCTAGTGGATAGTAGTGTGGAGAGGCGTCGAGTAACAGATAGAACTATATCTCATAGTGATAAAATCTACTTACAGAATCTTGTCAAGTATAATAAAGCCCTCAAGCAACGTAATGCTTATCTCAAAGAAATCAATAAGAAGGGCTTATCTGACTCTACTTATCTAGACTCTCTGGATCAGCAAATGATAGGGCCTGCAGATTATATACACGAAGCGCGGGCGAGCTATGTGGACACTATTGCTCCACTACTCTCGTCGTATTACAAGGAATTAAGTGGAAATTCAGAGACGGTCAGCCTGCAATATCAGTCCCAACTCACTACCCAATCTCTTGCCGAACTCTTCAAGGAACGCCTGCGCAGGGACATCGCCACTGTCAAGACCTCTGCTGGCATCCATAGGGATGATCTGGAGTTATTCATTGAGGGACAGCCACTTAAGAAATACGCTTCGCAAGGCCAACTCAAATCAGCCGTCATCGCGCTCAAGCTAGCCCAAGCCAGCTGGCTCAAGGAGGTTACAGGTATTAATCCCATCTTACTACTGGATGATATCTTTGATAAGTTGGATTCGGAAAGGGTCAAAAATTTCATGAAAGTCATCAGCCAAGTCCCACAAGCTCAAATCCTGATCACGGACACGGACAAGCAGAGAATTATTACTTGTCTTAATGAATTAGATTTGACTTATAATAGTTTACATATAGAAGACGGAAAACTGATAGATGGAATCACATGAAGATTTAAAGAAGATCATCTCTGGTATATTCAAAGGTAGCGGTAAGCTAGCGAAGGGTTACAAAGAGTATGACATAGAGCAAGTATGGCGAGCAACCTTCGGTGGTATGATATCAAATTATACAACTCGTGTAAGATTCAATAAAGGGGTGCTGGAAGTCTATATCAACTCTGCTCCACTAAAGCAAGAACTGGATATGACCAAGCCTGCAGTCATCGCCAAGCTCAATAAGAATCTCAAATATGATAAGGTGGTAAAGTTGATTGTGAGGTGAATTTTTGAATTATGAATGTAGAATTCTGAATTAAGAGTTGACAACGCTTGGGCTTCAATTACAAATTGATGATCACCGTGGGTGAATTCTTAATCTATGTAATAATTGTAACTATTGAAATACCCCCTCTCTGTAATTCAAAATTCTCAATTCAAAATTCATCATTATTAATTTCTATATCAAACTATTCACCAAAAAGAAAACCACCAGATAAATCCACAACGCATCTAGAAAATGCCAATAGGTGGTCAGCATCTTCAACCGCCTTCTCTTCACAGGATCAGTAAAATAAACCAGCACACTAACCGGCTCCACCATCTTCTTGACTGCCGTATAGTAAAAGATAGCCAGAAACGGAATACCCGCAATGACGTGGGCAAAGTGCACCCCAGATATGATGTAAAGAAAAGATGCCATATTACTATGATTGACCAAGATACCACTGGTCAATAATTGCTTCCAAGCATATATCTGACTCATCAAGAATATAATGGTCAGCACCAAAGTCAACCCGAGGCTCTGCTTATATTTTTCAGTCCTATCCTCGTGATAATACTGCATAGCCTTGTGCAGAATATAACTGGCGATGATAAGCACGATAGCATTAATGATAAATAGGGGAGGCAAGGCCAACGGCGCAGAGCCAGACTGGACTCGTAAATATATATAAGAAAAACTGAATCCCACAAATAAGGAAGTCACCCCCATCAGCAGCAGGCCTAGCGCAATGTAATTCGGGTGGATCAGGTAGTTTTTTTGCTCGTCTATCACAGTTACTTATATAAATACAAGATCATAAAATAAGTTGTTTTATAAGTGAAGTTTTTAATTATTTCCAATTCATTAACAGAAGTACTAAGTGGTAAGAGCACGTGGCTAGTTTTATTTCTGAATAATTTTCTGGTGTATCATATTCTATTTATTTTCTATTGGTTAAAGCGATATATCATAATTACCCCATTATTTATTACCTAGGAATAACAACTGCGACTTACCTTGATCTTAGCTATTATTTTTACATACCTCTTTTTACGATATGGTCATCTTCTTATAGATAGACCTATAGACGCTTTGTATTTTCTAATACTGAGATATTGACTAGACTATTACTAGTCATATTATTTATTCATCCTAAAATCGATAGATATGAAATGACTTCATGAACTAGTAGCTTTGCTATTGCTTATTCTCTGTTATTTTAATTCTTTCTCCCAAACTTTTCAGAATGCACCGCTATTCATAAGGAGTAATACGGACAACATTAACACTGCTGAAGATGAAGAAGTATTCAGGGTCAGAAGTGCATGGCTCAACCATTTGAAAAATAGAACTTTTGAAAATGTAAAAATCACCTTGCCTAGTCAATGAGAGCTAGGTTTAACTACTTTGCAGGTAACAAGAAAAGCAATTGCTCCTGAAGAGGGCATTAAGGTAACAACAGAGTCTGGTTTGGCATTTCTGGCCGATCCTGGCACTCAATACTTTGGCACCATAGCTGGGACTGAAGGAAGTACTGCAATAGTTTCAGTGATGGGAAGTGAATTATTCATATTTCTACAAGATGATTCAGGCCAGATCTATAGATTGCAGAACCATCTTGAAAATGCAGATAGGTTTTTACTACAACCCGAAATAAATGATGGCGGAGATTTTCAGTGTGGGGAACCATCTGAACAACTAGAAAATAAAAACAACTCCAATCTAAGGTCAGTAAATGCATGTGGTCCTCCAGATACTTTGTCTTGCACTGGTGGTTCAGAATTACTTGTCTATTATGAACTTGATCACCATTTTTATCTAGATGAAAATAGTGACATTACTAGCTGTGTTAATTTCACTATGGATGCTCACGCAATAGTCAATTATATTTACAACAATATCCAGAATGTGGATAACAACCAAGACTCAACTTGCCTTTTTACTCAGATAAATAGTGGCGGTGTTAATTTATTGATCTCTGGTTTACACATATGGGATCATCCTGACCCCTATCCGATGAATCTGCAATCTAGACTTGCTGCTTTTCAAAATATGAGACCGACCTTCAATGGCGACATTGCTCACCTTCTTAATAAAGGGGCAAATAATGACGGAGGAATAGCATCCATAGATGATACAATTACAAGTGCTTCATTATGTGATACTTTAGTTCCAAATCCTGATTACACCCCTCACTCTTTATCCTTTATGAGAACAGGAACAAATATCAACTCACCAATATATAGCTATGGAACGGCAATTATAGCCCATGAGATAGGACATACACTTGGAGGACGACATACTTTTGCACCTCATTGGTACGAAGATGCTTCAGGTAAGCGATTTTCCATTGAGAATGGCAATTGTTCACCAAGAGCTAATACAACCTGCGTAATGCCAGGATGCACAATTGAGGGTACTTATGAAGCTACAATCATGAGTTACTGTTGGGGACCAACATTTGGAAATGTTGATTATGACAATCCTTTCCATCGAGAAGTTGCTACCAACATTTTGGAAAATTTGTGTAATTGGCAATCCACTTGTTATGATCCCCCACAATGCCCTGACAATGATCTGGATGGTGTCTGTAACGCAATCGATTGTGCAATAGATAATCCTGCTCTTCCTGGAATAGTAGGTAATAGCTGTTCTGATGGAAACCCACTGACTGTTAATGACACATTAGTGTTAGACCCTGATAGAGATGATAACTTAAGTTGTACTTGTCAAGGCACCCCTTGGGTTAATCCCGCAGGTGCAGAGTGTGATCTCATAATTGGTGGCATGTTGGATTTCGATCAGGATATAGTGGGAACTGCTGAGGGAACATGGTATGGTGGCCTGAATACTGGATGGACGATTTCACCCAATAATACTCCAGACATAGGTCACGAAGATTCACCTATGGATTGTAATAAATTCATCTCTTTTGAAGGACTTTACGACCACACAAATAATATTGTCTCTATAAAGGAAGGGATAGCCATAGAACTGAGTCATCCCATTCCCTGTGGTGTAGGTCGATTTCAATTATCGTTTAATTACAGTTATGTAGAAAAAGGAGGCGGACTTCTCACTGGCAACTTGGTTTCTGTTCAGGGAACAAATGAATTTCAAAATAACATGCCGCATGAATGTAATGGCACTGGTGGAACATTCGTATGCTTGGGAACGGTGGCCCCTGCTAATCAATGTGATTTCAATGGGACATGGGGAAATCTCACCAGACCTGCAGATTGTACTGAAAACATAACTTTTTGTGAAGTAAATGAAATTATCACCAATCAATCAGATCAAGATCTAAACTTCATTTACTTGTCCCTGAACCGTGCATCATTCAAGGGATAGCCAGCGATTCTGATTATTCGCCGTGTGACCACTTAAGTACTCTCACAGACGATCCTGATGGTACTCTATCGGGGACCCAGCTGATGAGTCTCATAAGCCTCTACAGAGAATATGAAGATCAGGATAGTCTTCCTTTCTGTCTAGACTTCTATCTGGAAACTACAGAAGTGGAGGGATTGAATGATATGGTGGAAATGCAGTTTCTCTTAGAGGATATCGAAAAAGCTTCCTCCCAAGGACAGTCAGATGAACTATGGCAGAGTATATCCAGTGAAGAATTACCAGCAGGGGCAGACAGTCTTATACTCATAGAAATGAAGGGGATCCAATTACTGAATCCTAACAAAACACTGAATGAATCAGAGCAGATGGAAGTGCTTGAGCTGGCAAAAAAATGTTCAATGATCTATGGTAACGGCGTCCACTTGATGCGAATCTTAGCTTCCACAATAGTCAAGGAGGACTATAGGGTCTACGATATGGATTGCCATCCATCAGCAAATATGCAACAAGACCAGATTCATATAAGAGAAAGTGTCAGTCCATTGAATCTGAATGTCGTCCCTAATCCTAATAATGGAAATTTCTTAATCAGTATCAGTGAGCCAGAGAAGGTAAGAACTGTTTTGGTTGCTGATATCCAAGGAAATGTCTATCTTGAACTGCCTGATGTCAAGAGCATGAACCCCGTAATCATCACAAAGTCAGGATTGTATAATGTCATTGCCTTTAATAAAGATGGAACCACAGCAACAACTAAATGCATCATTTTTGACTAAGCTCCTACTTTCTATATGTCTATTGAGCCTCAGCCTAAGCGCTGGGGCTCAAACTGACAAGCGGGATTACATTTGGCTTTTTGGTCACAACAGTGGCTTTGGTGAAGGAATGGAAGCATTCACTTTTGACTTCAATCAGGGCTCCACACCTAAAAGTATTCAAGGAGTACCTCCCATTGCCTTTATTGGGAACAATGCTTCTATTTGTGACAAGGATGGCAATCTGCTCTACTACACCAATGGTTGTCATATTGTGGGTGCAGATCATCAGATATTGCCCAATAGTAGTGGTTTGAATCCAGGAGAATTCATCACCCAATTCCGTGAAGATACCTGTACCTTTTATTCAGGCTTACAAGACTTACTTTTCATCAATGATCCTGCCGAAGAAGGCAATGTCTACCTCATACATAAAACCATAGGAGTGGATGGGAATTCACTGTACATGGATAATCTCAAGTATAGTTACATTGATAATTCCCTGAATAATGGAAAAGGTGATGTAACGATAAAAAACAAAGACATTCTAGAGGTAGGAACTAGACTATTGTTCAGCAATCTTACAGCTCTGCAAAAAACAAACGGCAAGCTGGGTTGGTGGATATTAACTCTCGATGAGAAGGACAAGATTCATATTGTTGACGTATCTGTGGATGGAATTAAACTGTCCTACTCATTAGAGACAAACACTGAATTCGTAGCTAATAGTTCTGGTTCTGGCATAGCCAAGTTTTCTCCTAATGGAAATAGTTATGCCTTTTATAATCCCTATGATGATTTACATATCTATGAGTTCGACAGGACAACTGGAGAACTAAGCAATAAAAGATATATGCTATTGGAAGAATTTCCTGATAACCTAGCCAGGTTTTCATCTCTAGAATGGTCTCCTGATTCCCGCTTCATCTACATTGCCCTAGAAAGAGAACTCTGGCAAGTGGACACCTGGGAATCAGATTTAAGAGCAGGGCTTGAACTCATAGATACATGGAATGGAGCAAGCGATCCATTTCAAACCACTTTCTCCGTGATGAACTTAGCACCTGATTGCAAGATTTATATGAGTAGTCACAGCGGCACCAACACCTATCATGTTATCAATAATCCTGATGCCAAGGGCCAAGACTGTGATTTTGTCCAGCAGGGAATACGCTTACCCCACGTCTCTGCAACAGCTTCCATGCCCAACTTCCCCCGCTACCGTGTAGATGAGGAGGACAAGTGTGATCCTACCATTACTTCCATCTTCGGTGATGACATCTACTGGAGAAGAGATCTAGTTGCTTATCCCAACCCTATGGTCGATCAACTCACTGTGGAATTGCCAGATGGTGAGAAAGGGCGGTTGTATGTATTCGATTCAGCAGGACAATTGTTGTGGCAGAGCAAAGAAACTTATATAGGATCAGAAGTGCAACTGGATATGTCTGGGTATGCTACAGGGACTTATAGTGTGGAGTTTGTGCCAGAAGAGAATAAGGAACGGCGGTTGTGGACGTCGTGGGTGGTGAAGGTGGATTAGGATGACTGACTAGTCTGACTTTTAGGTCAGATTAGAGTGACTATATGTCACTCTAAAAGGCAGGAACCGCAACAAGAGTAAAGAGAGCTGAAGAATATTGCGGAGGCGGATTTGAGTTAGTTATGTTCTAAGCCTAAGCCAAACGGAGTAATTTTTAGACTACTACGTTGCGTTCAAAATAAAATGGGATAGGGTGCAATGAAAGTCCGTGTTAGCAAGAAATGGTAACCTGTAACTTACTAGCCACATTAAATAATTGAGTTGTAGCTTACAACATCACCAACAACTAAATGCATCATTTTTGACTAAGCTCTTACTTTCTATATGTCTATTGAGCCTCAGCCTAAGCGCTGGGGCTCAAATTGATAAAAGGGACTACGTATGGCTGTTTCAAAATAATGGAGAACCCTACGGTTTCGATTTCAATAGAAAAGGCCCAGATGTCATCTGGGATATTGAGGTAGATGATTTGCCGTTTGAAATCACTGGGAACAATGCTTCTATATGTGATAAGGATGGCAATCTGCTCTACTACACCAATGGTTGTCATATCGTAGGTGCAGATCACCATATATTGCCCAATGGTAGTGGCTTGAATCCAGGAGAATTCATCACCCAGTTCCGTGAGGATACCTGCACCTATTATGCAGGCTTGCAAGACTTGCTTTTTGTCAACGATCCTGCTGAAGAAGGCAATGTCTACCTCATACATAAAACCATTGGTGTTGAGGAGAATAATGTCTTTATGGATAACCTCAAGTACAGCTACATAGATAAATCTCTGAATAATGGCATGGGAGATGTAACTGTTAAGAATCGGAATATTCTAGAAGCAGGAACTCGCTTATTTTTCAGTAATCTGTGTGCCATAGAGAAAGCTGATAAGATAGGCTGGTGGATTACAGCAATAGATGAAAAAAACAAGCTTCATGTTGTAGATGTTTCTGAATCTGGAATCAAGCTGAGTGAATCCTACGACACTGGAACCGCTTTCATCTCAAGAAGTTCTGGTTCTGGCATAGCCAAGTTTTCTCCTGATGGGGCTAGCTATGCCTTTTATAATCCATATGATGATTTACACATCTATGAGTTCGACAGGGACACTGGAGAAATAGGTAATGACAGGCATATGATACTGGAGGAATTTCCTGACAATATCACTAGATTTTCTACAATTGAATGGTCTCCTGATTCCCGCTTCATCTACATTGCCTTAGAAAGAGAACTCTGGCAAGTGGATACGTGGGAATCAGATCTGAGAGCAGGCCTTGAACTCATAGATACTTGGAATGGAGCAAGCGATCCATTTCAAACCACTTTCTCGTTGATGAACCTGGCGCCTGATTGCAAGATATACATGTGCAGTCACAGCAGCACCAACACCTACCACGTCATCAATAATCCCAATGCCAAAGGACAGGATTGTGACTTTGTACAGCAAGGGATCAGACTCCCTCACGTATCTGCCTCTGCCACTATGCCCAACTTTCCCCGCTACCGCGTAGACGAAGAAGATAAATGTGATCCTACCATTACTTCCATCTTCGGTGAGGATATCTACTGGAGAAGAGAACTAGTTGCTTATCCTAATCCTGTAGTGAATCAGCTTACTGTAGAGTTGCCAGATGTGGAGAGAGGCAGACTGTATGTGTTTAATACGGAAGGACAATTGTTGTGGCAGAGTAAAGAGACTTATACAGGATCAGAAGTGCAACTGGATATGTCTGGGTATGCTACAGGGACTTATAGTGTGGAGTTTGTGCCAGAGGAGAATAAGGAGCGACGAGTGTGGACATCGTGGGTGGTGAAGATTGATTAGGATGACTGACTAGTCTGACTTTTAAGTCAGATTAGAGGAACTAAATGGCACTCTAAAAGGCAGGAACTGAAACAAGAGTTTCGGCTTAGAGTAATTGTAATAACGTCTACTGTATATCAGTTCTTGTGACGATAACTTTCGAGGTTCATTCATCTTTTCTCCCGCTTTTTTTCATTGCCAAAAAAAGCTCCAAAAAACGCTAGTCGTTTGAAGGATTATACCTGATAAGAGTATCGACCACTAATATTGAAAAGGTCCTTAAGTTGATTAAGATCGATTAATTATTGTAAATTACGAAGGGGGAGTGACGACTGTCGCTCTCCTTTTCTAATAATTTTAAAATGCAAATCTTTTTATATGGATAAGTTGTTCATCCTGACATTGCTAGTCAACTTTACCATCCAACTATCATCAGCACAAGTCGAGAACCATAAATGGATTTACAACTTGACTTGGGGTGCCAGTGTCATTGATTTTAACACCCTACCACCCAATGTTTATGAGAACTCCGATATAAAATTGGATTTCAAAGAAACCTATGCTTCCGTATGTGATACAAATGGGGACTACCTCTTTTATAGTAATGGACAAGAGATTCATAATCAGAATCATAAGCCCATTCTGAATGGTGACACCATTAATTATGGTCCCAGATGGGAAGTATTTCAACTAGAAGATGAAACTGGCAATAATCAATCAAATGGATTCAGAAGTCCACAAGAAATTGGTTTTGTTCCTCAGCCAGAGACGGATACCGTTCTGGTTCTGTATCATAATGATAATGAATATTATGAGATAGGAGAAGGCTACAATTGGCATCTGATGCTCGCCAAGATCAACAATGTTAATGGTGCACCTAAAGTAGTAACCAAGGATGAGATCCTCAATGATCAAATTAATGTTGTGGGTGCCATCACTTTATGCAAACATGCTAATGGCAGAGATTGGTGGTTATTACAGTTCTCTGAGGAGATGGTATATACTTATCTGGTTTCACCTAAAGGTGTGAAACTCGATCATATGCAGGTTCTCCCTTTTAAGTTGGAAAATCTTTCTTTTGGACAAAGTAAATTCAGTCCTGAGGGTGACCATTTTGGTCTTCATGGGGTATTTGAGCTCAGTGATGACGCAGGTATGAACCTTCTGATATCTGGATTTGACAGATGCACTGGTGATCTCCTTAATCCACAATTGGATATCCTACCCAGTCACGATAATCTTTTAGACAATGGACTGGAGTTTTCTCCAGATGGCAAGCTGTTGTACATCAGTACTGGCACCACCATCAGACAGTATGATCTGGAAGCAGATGAGGTGTTCTCTTCCATGCAGATCGTGGCAGAGAATAATCTGATAAATACCTGCAGCATAGATGTGGGCCCTGGGCCTCATTGGTTCGGACAGATGCAATTGGCACCTGATAATCAGATATACATCAGCTTGGCTGCCCAGTGCAATGATGTACATATCATCCGCCATCCCAATGTCAGAGGGACTGGCTGTGAGGTGGAGCAGAATGCCATCATCCTACCTACTTTTGTCATGGGCACCATCCCTAACACGAACACTTATAGACTCGGTCCTCTGGACGGTAGTTCTTGTGATACCCTGGGTCTGAATAATGAAGTCTCTTGCCGCTATTGGTACGAGCAGGGCAGCCTTGATTTTCTGTCAGTACAATTCTGGGATGTGTCCTTTTTCAGACCAGAAGAATGGTCTTGGGATTTCGGAGATGGCAATAGCTCTACTCAGAGACATCCCGATCATATCTACTCAGATATAGGTACTTATGAAGTCTGTCTCACAGTAAGTAATGAGAACGGTAGCGACCAGTCCTGCCAGACCTTGTATCTGGGAACGTCTAGCACAGAAGAATTTTCACAGCCAGATTTTTCCCTCTATCCCAATCCCACAGATGGGCTCACCCGCCTGATGCTCCACGATTATCTGCCACGAGCAGGCATAATCCGACTCTATGACTTACAAGGACAACTGGTGCTGTCGCAAGCGGTACGGACAGGTGCTAGTATATTGGATCTTACTGGATTGGATCTGGGGACTTATGTGTATGAGCTGCGGGATGGGAATGTGTTGCTGGGGAGTGGAAAGGTGGTTCGGATATGACTGACTGGTCTGACTTTCAAGTCAGATTTGAGTGACTAAATGTCGCTCTATAAAGGATGGAAACGGAACTAATCGTGGAGATTAACAAAGTAGCATCTTAACTAAAGAAGTTACCTTTAGTGAGCATTTCACATTACTTTTAGTAAAGAAGGTAAGAACATCTAGCTCTCTCCTTTTCTAACAGTCATAAAAGCAAATTTCTCTATGGGCAAGTGGTATCTGATCCAAATAATATGCGTAACCAGCTTTACCATTTCACAATCCACAGCACAAGTCGAGAACCATAAATGGATATACAGCTGGACCAATCTACATGATAATGACTTGTATGAATTTTGGGGTGCCAGTGTCATTGATTTCAATACTCTACCACCTAGTGTCTATAAGAACTCTGATATAAGATTGGATTTCAAAGAAACCTATGCCTCTATCTGTGATGAAAATGGTGACTACCTCTACTACAGCAATGGACAAGAGATACACGGTAAGAATCACCAGCCCATTCTCAATGGAGACACCATCAATTATGGTCCTAAATGGGAGATTTTCCAGAGTGTGGATGAAATAGGTAATAGGAATTCAAATGGCTTCAGAGGGCCACAAGAAATTGGTTTTATTCCACAACCACTGACGGATACGATCCTAGTTTTGTATCACAATGACAATGAATACTTTCAATTAGGAGATAATTTTAAATACCATCTTATGCAAGCCAAGATTGTCAAACAAGGCAGTAATAATCAGGTAGTTGTAAAAGATGAGATTCTGAACGATAATCTGATTGTACCTGGGGTTATAACTTGCTGTCGGCACGCAAATGGAAGGGACTGGTGGCTCTTACAATTTTCTGGGGAGACTCTCTACACCTATCTCGTTTCCTCCAAAGGTGTCCAACTTGATCATATTCAATTACTGCCTTTTCATTTGGAGCATACAACTGTAGGGCAAAGCAAGTTCAGTCCCAATGGAGATTATTTTGGATTTCATGGTGTTTTCGTGCTTAATGATGAACAAGGGAAGAGCCTTATGATATCCGGTTTTGACAGATGCACTGGGGATCTACTTAATCCACAATTGGATATCCTACCCAGTTTTGATAATCTTTTAGACAATGGTCTGGAGTTTTCTCCAGATGGCAAACTGATGTATATCAGTACAGGCACCACTATCAGGCAATATGATCTGGAAGCAGATGAGGTGTTCTCTTCCATGCAGATCGTGGCAGAGAATAATCTGATAAATACCTGCAGCATAGATGTGGGCCCCGGGCCGCATTGGTTCGGACAAATGCAATTGGCACCTGATAATCAAATATACATCAGCTTGGCTGCCCAGTGCAATGATGTACATATCATCCGCCATCCCAATGTCAGAGGCAGTGGCTGTGAGGTGGAGCAGAATGCCATCATCCTACCTACTTTCGTCATGGGCACCATCCCAAATACAAACACTTATAGACTCGGTCCTCTGGATGGGAGCCTCAGTGATACCCTAGGTATAGATAACAATCCTGTATCCCGATACTGGTACGAGCAGGACAGCCTTGATTTTCTATCAGTACAATTCTGGGATGTGTCCTTTTTCAGACCAGAAGAATGGTCTTGGGATTTCGGAGATGGCAATAGCTCTACTCTGAAACATCCTGATCATATCTACTCAGATATAGGTACTTATGAAGTCTGTCTCACAGTAAGAAATGAGAATAGTAGTGACCAGTCCTGCCAGACCTTGTATCTGGGGACGTCAAGCACTGAAGAATTTTCACAGCCAGATTTTTCCCTCTATCCCAATCCCACAGCTGGGCTCACCCGTCTGATGCTCCACGATTATCTGCCACGAGCAGGCGTACTCCGACTCTATGACTTACAAGGACAACTGGTGCTGTCGCAAGCGGTACGGACAGGTGCTAGTATATTGGATCTTACTGGATTGGATCTTGGGACTTATGTGTATGAGCTGCGGGATGGGAATGTGTTGCTGGGGAGTGGAAAGGTGGTTCGGATATCACTGACTGGTCTGACTTTCAAGTCAGATTTGAGTGACTAAATGTGAGGGTATTTTCAAAACTGTGTCAATAAAAAAATGATAAATTGACATATGGAAAAAATAGACAAGAACTTTGATTACGGCAGTTTCGAGAAAGAAGCGATAAATAAGCTGAGGT
>Ga0209187_1001977_pt1 | contig 21163 bp, 17 predicted proteins | sample BantaG_FD_187430 | JGI IMG/M metagenome (GOLD analysis project Ga0209187, IMG submission 187430) | Marine algal microbial communities from Bantry Bay, Ireland - BantryBay_4 metaG (SPAdes) (version 2) | ecosystem: Host-associated > Algae > Red algae > Unclassified | place: Bantry Bay, Ireland...
CTTTTTCTGCTGGTTGAGAAATGTGTTGATCTCAACATTTGTGAGTGATTCAATTGTGTGCGGCATTTTTTTGTTTTTTTGATTATGCCTTTATTGTATCACGTATTTAGGTTTTGGAAGGGGTATACATGTATTTACTAGAAAACTTCTTTTCAATAACTTACTGATTTCTTACAGTCTTGTGATAAACTCTGGATCCCGGATAGTACTATTTCTCATTAATCGCTACGCTCTTAAAGAAATACTACTTCTGGGAAGACATGCAATTAGATTTTGAAATGGGTATAAGTATACCAAGAGAAACTACGAGCTTGGATCTCGCAAAAATTGCTCATTTCCTGAAATGATATGAGCAAAATTAGCAATCTTTTGAATGTTATCAGGATTTTCAGCTCGCACAATATCATACTCCTTACCCAACAAAGCTATACATAAGGCATTATGATATGAGCGTCTCAATTTTCCACTAAAGCTAATGTTACCAGATTTTTTTGTCACTTCAAGTTTTACTTCATGTGAATACTCCTTTGCATAGAGTAACAAACGTTCATACGCTGGCGTTCCTAAAGTAGGTAATTCTATGCCTTCACCTTCTAGAATTGCCTCCTCTATAGCTTCAGCTATAACGTCTATCTTAGTTTCTGACTCAACTAGTGGTAGTTTTTCGCTACTACTTGAGTCTTTTTGAAAAGTTTCAAATCCCATTTATTTTATCTTAAGTTCAACACCCTCTATAACCACTTCCTCTACTGGCTTATCTCCTGGCAATGTCTCTAAGTTTTGGATTTTCTCCACGACATCTAGGCCTGCTGTTGTCTGACCAAAGAGCGTGTATGCTGGTGGCAAACTCACACCATTAGGGCCGCTCACGATAAAGAACTGGCTACCGTTGGTATTTGGTCCAGCGTTTGCCATGGCTAGAGAGCCGATCTGGTACTCGCCGGCTTCTGGTAGCTCATCTGGGAATTGATACCCAGGGCCACCAGTACCAATCCCGTCAGGATCTCCCCCCTGAATCATGAAGTCCTTGATCACGCGGTGAAAGATCACCCCGTCATAGAACCCACTCTTGGCTAGTGTGCAGAAGTTTGCCACAGCAATCGGCGCTTTTGACCCGTCAAGCGCCACCTCAATCACACCTTTGTTGGTCGTAATCGTAGCGCCTGTACACGACTCAGCTAAGGTCATATCAATCTCTTCTGGGATATTGTCTTGATCTGTCATTTCTTTTTCATTAGTATTTACATCTTCACCACTAAGCCCTGCCTCATCAAGCGCCTGACCAAGGGCTTCATTTTTTGCGTCCATAGCTTGAGCCACATCGTCCTTGGCACTTTCCAATGTATCAATGCTTCCTCCGATATACCCGTCTGCTTGCGCAGTATCTTCTGGCACAACATTGGAAGTGGTAGAACCACAACCCACAAGCACAAACCCGACCGCACCCAAAAGTAAACCTCTTTTTTTCATAAATTTATTATAATGTAATTAGATCAATAATCTGTCAACAAACTACACAACCCAGTCAAAGCACACTGAAAATATTATTAGATATCACTTCATCTCTTGTGTCATCCTGGGATTTAGATTTCACCTACGAGCAATGCGAGTAGTTTGAAATCAAATACCCCTGCCCGCAGTGCTGCAGCACAGGTGAAGCAGGCGCGGCGGGATCCAGGGACTCAGCACAATACAAGAATGTATTAAAATATCCTAGAGGAAAATTAGTGCGTTTCACCTACAACCATAATTTTTCGCTCATTTTCAGAAAGAGTCTCAAATGAAAGCGCGATCGATTGGTCAGGGATCAAAGCAGCAATTTTCTCAGGCCACTCCACGAGAATGATCGCATCACTACTTGCTATCATTTCATTCCATCCCAATTCTACCATATCTACGTCAGATATCCGATACGCATCGATGTGGTACACACGAGAGATACCTTTTTCATAACCGGCACTTCCCTTGCCCAACTCGTACTGCTTGATCACAGTAAAAGTAGGGCTAGTAAAAGGACCCTCAGCACCCAAAGCACCCAAAACACTCTGCGAAAAAGTAGTCTTACCAGCACCTAAATCCCCGCTGAGCGTAACGACGTCACCTCCACAAAGCTCTTCCACAAAGTTCTGCCCATATTCAGCCGTATCAGCAGATGATTTTGAGATAAAAGAAGTATTTTTCATACCTGCATTGTACAAGAAAAAGACATAGTTAAAAATAGTAAAAAATTTATAGCCCCAACATCAAGATATTTTATTCATAAACATGAGTAAAATGCAATTTGGCTAACTTGACTCTTAGCGTATACACCTACTACTTTTTACAGTATAGAGAATAAATGAAACTTTGTTGATGTGATTAATTGGGGACAGGTTTATTATAAAATGTGCTAATGGACAATTTACTACGCATATGATACTTTTTGATTACCATTTGGTACGGGAGTTTCCTTATGTCACAAAGACGCAAACTCCCTTCTCGGGAGCATGTATTCATCGGTTCACTTCTGCAGCAAGGCTTCCGCATTGCCACGCCTAGTTGCTTCAAAAAAGATAATGCTTACTACATCATCCCCTCAGATTGGCGAGGAGATTCCTCTGGAGAAGATTTTTATGTGAAGCTCCCAGAACAAGAGCTTAACATTCCGATCCAGATCACACAGTCTGGCATTCAGATTTTTAGAAAATTTCACAATCCAGATAAAGCCGCATTACTAGCCCATATAAAAAAAGCAGAATCGCGTATCCGCAAAAAAAGATGGCTGTGCAGGCGAAACGGCGTAGTTTTTGTCCTTGTACAAGACTTCCTTGGTCAAAAAACAAACAGAAACCTAGCCTGGTGTGACCGAAAAGCATTACTCTACGCTATCAGATCCATGAAACCGCCTTAAATGAGGTATTAGTATCACTAATACCTTTTTTCTTTTTTCCCTCTCAAATCCACAATTTTCTATGAAGCCGATCTAGCCTAAATACTAATGCTGCCAGTTTTTCATCGCGTAATCATGTATAACCCCTGTATAACAGGTATAACTATTTTTAGACGCTTCGTCAAAATTTCTGTATTTTGTCTGAAATTCCATTTATCCACCTATAAAGTGGATAAAATATGTATAACTACCGCTTTTTGGCTAAAATTGACGAACCACTATTCAATTGATATCATTGACTGTTATTTTATCCATCTCTTTTTCATTCTTGCATGAGCCTTTCTACCAGAGATCAATTCGCCAAAATCCTGTCAAGTTCTGAGCATGTTTTGATCATTCTGCCACAAAACCCAACCGGCGACATGCTTGGTGCTGGATACGGACTCGCTCATTTCATCCAAAACACTGGCAACCAAGTCACAATCGCCTTCAAAAGCCTTGATGGACGCAAAGAAATGTATGATTTCTTGCCAAAACCTGCAGACACAAGGGACTCCCTATCTGGATCACGTGATTTTGTCCTCACCTTCAAGACTACGCACAACGATATTACAGGTGTCAGAAGTGAACGAGGAGAAGGTGAAGTGCGCGTCTTTGTGACACCCCAGCGTGGCATGATCGACTCACAAGACTTCAGCTTTGGTCTCGCCAAATTTCCCTACGACGCCATGATCGCCATTGGCGGAAGTGACCAAGACGCCTTTGGGTCACTACTCACAGAAATCCCCGACATCTTCTACGATGTCCCAGTCATAAACATTGATAACAAAAGTGACAACGAAGACTTCGGCAAAATAAACATCGTAAACCTCACAGCCTCTTGCCTAAGCGAAATGATCACAGAATTTTGTGAGTACATAGAAGTTGAATCAATTGACGAGGTTGTAGCCCAATGCTTTCTCACAGGCATTATCAGCGCTACAGACAGCTTCCGCTCCAAAAAAACAACCCCAAACGACCTCTCGCGCGCTGGGATGCTCATTGAGCGGGGCGCAAACCAACACGACATCGTCACCCATTTGTACAAGTCACAGCCACTTTCCCTTCTAAAGCTCTGGGGCAAAGCTCTGAGCAAACTACAAGTTCATCTCGACGGTATGATCGTCTCTACGCTGATCTCTACAGATGACTTCACTGCTACTGCTGCCAGCAAACACTTCATCCCGCAAATCATCGACAAGATAAAGAAAAATCACACAACGGCCAAGTTTTTCATCATCATATACGAAGACGAAATCCTGCCTACACCGGACTCTCCAGAAAAACCCCAGAAAAAATGCGTGGCCCTTATCGACGCAGAACGCTTTGGTCATTTACCAGAGGAAGTTTTTGGTGCCAAAGAAGAAAATGGTTACTATGGGATCACATTCCAAGATGGTGACTGCAACACTGGTAGAGAAAAGCTCGCTAATCTCATAAAACAAACCATTACCCAGCAGTAATACCATTTCCAATTATCCAGACCCTATAGGTAGTTTTCTCTGGTGAAAGCCAATCAACCAAATGTCAAAAGGTTGATTCTTTTTTTATACTTCGATCATTGCTATACTACAGATACAAATGCAAACAAAATCTAGAACAAAAAAATGGTAAAGGTAATCGACGGAAAAGTAAACGCAAAACGCAATACACAAGTCATCAATGACCGCCTCTCAAAAATGCGAGAGATTGGTGAGGAGGAATACACAGCCCGAACAGCCAATAAACTGAGCTTGCCCTATGCCGACCTCCACATCATCCCACTGCGCAGTGATGATGTACATCTTTTACCACGCGAAATTTCTGAAAGCTTCAACCTCATCCTTTTTTCCAAAAATGGAAAGAAGGTTTCCCTGGGAACACCTTACCCAGAAAATCCAGAAATGCTTGCGTATATCAAAGAGTTCCAAGAAAAAAATGGGTGGACCGCAACACTCTACGTCATCTCTCCCGCATCAATCAAACGTGGACTAGAGCAGTATGATCATGTTTTTTTTATAGAAACACTCAACGCGCTCAGACTCACCCTCAGTGGACAGGACTTAGAGAGTTTTGAGGCTGGTGTAGGCAAACTCCTCTCTTTAAAAGATCACACCGATTCACTCTCTACAACCGAAATCCTAACCATCATTTTTTCTGGTGCAATCGCGCTTGAGGCTAGTGACATCCACCTAGAGCCTGGTAAATCTGATGTACGATTACGCTACAGAGTTGATGGCATCCTACAAGACATCGTCTCAATGCCACGTACAATTCACAAATCACTTGTGGCCCGCATCAAACTCATGAGCAAGATGAAAATCAACATTCGTGACCGCGCCCAAGATGGACGCTTCTCTTTTCAAACCCAGCAAGGCCAAGTGGACATGCGTTCAAGCACGATACCAAGCAAAAATGCAGAAGGTATTGTTTTGCGAATTCTTAGCAACAAAGGGATAGGCACAAGCCTCGAGGAATTAGGTATTGTCGGCAAAGCCTATGCAGAACTTCTGAAAACTGTCGGCAAAACTGACGGCATCATCTTAACCACAGGACCAACAGGATCTGGGAAAACCACAACGCTCTACTCTATCATTGCCCACATCAACTCCCCAGAAACAAAAATCATCACGATCGAAAATCCAATCGAATACGAATTTGAAGGTATTGTCCAAACAGAAGTATCCAAGTCAAAGGATTACACCTTTTCTAAAGCTCTACGTGCTATTGTCCGACAAGATCCTGATGTCATTTTGGTTGGTGAAATCCGTGATGCCGAAACAGCAGACATCGCTATGAATGCAGCCCTCACTGGTCACCTCGTGCTTTCTACACTGCACACCAATGGTGCAGTAGCAACAATCGCTCGCCTCATAGAGCTTGGTGTAAGACCAAACCTCATCCCACCAGCCACAAATATCTTCCTTGCGCAAAGACTAGTACGCAAGCTATGTGTTTGCAAAAAACCCTATGCCCCAGCACAAGAAGTACGGACAAACATCCTTCAAATGATTTCCCTCATCTCTCCAAAGGCAAATCTCGATGTACCCACTCAAATCACTGAACTCTACCAACCAGCTGGTTGCACAGTATGCCATGGCACTGGTTACAAAGGTCGTGTAGGAATCTTCGAGGCACTTGTTATGACGGAAGCTATCGAGAAACTCGTTCTCGACATGGCTGGTGAAACAGAAATTACCAAAACGGCAATTGAGGATGGGTTTGTAACCATGACGCAAGACGGCATCCTCAAAGCCTTAGCAGGAGTAACCTCTATGGAAGAAATCTGGAGAGTCACCTCTGAAAATGGTCTCATCGCTGAGCTCTACGAAAACCTCATGTCGCAATCTCTGACTAAACGGCTATCTGTAAGCAATCAAAACGCTCAAGTAGCAACTGACAGCGCAACCAGCCTAGAGCAAATAGCTGCCACAATATCCACGTCTCAAAGCAGCGACATCCTGGCACAAATTTTTGCCTACGCAGCACACCTCCAAGCTAGTGACATTCACCTAGAGCCAAGTGAGCAAGGTGCTAGTGTACGTGTACGTGTTGATGGCGTATTAGAAACGATCGCAAACCTCTCAACACCACAATACGCGCACATCATTTCCGAAGTAAAAGGCTTAGCAGAGATCCCAACAACCATCCGGCAAGGTGTTTCTGATAGTCGATTTGGTATCCTTTTTGAGCAAGGGGATCTACCAGATCAAAAAGCAGATGTTCGCGTATCAATCATCGTTGGTGGATTTGGAGAAACAGTCGTCATGCGCATGCTCAGCGGCGAGGTAACCCAAACAGACATCCACAATACCGGTATCACACCATACAACCTCGAAAGACTTCTCGTGGAGGCAAAAAAACCCTACGGCATGATCATCAATACAGGTCCTACAGGCTCTGGTAAAACCACAACACTCTACAGCTTGTTAAGTGAAATAAAAAACGACACAATAAAAATCATCACGATTGAGGACCCAATCGAATACCAGATAAGTGGCATCCTCCAAACACAAGTCAACCCAGAAGAAGACTACACCTTCACCAAGGCACTTCGCGCTCTTCTCAGACAAGATCCTGACATTATCCTCTTAGGAGAAATTCGTGACCAAGAAACTGCACGTACTGCAATCAGCGCTGCTCAAACAGGTCATCTCTTGATCACCACACTGCACACCAACAACGCTGTAAGCTCGATCCAGAGACTCACCAATCTTGGCGTAAGCACCGATGATCTCTCATCATCAGTCAACGCCATCATGGCACAAAGACTTGTGCGAAAGCTCTGCGAATGTAAAGTAGAGGCACAAATGACCCCAGAGGAAAAAGAGCTCATCGCAAAAACTCTCGGTTCAATCTCTCCAAAAGTACCTGTCCCAGAAGACCAAAACTTTAAGCTCTACAACCCTGGAAGCTGTGAGCACTGTAGTGGCCTTGGCTTCAAAGGACGCACAGTTGTTTCAGAAGTGCTACTCTTAGACGCTGACATCACAGCACTGATCGCACGCGGTGCACTGCTCCCAGAAATTACACAAAAAGCCATAGAAAACGGCATGCTCACCATGGAACAAGACGGCATCCTCAAGGCCCTATCAGGCGAAACATCACTGAGCGAAATCCGCCGAACCACAATGGTCTAAAGTAGTGCAGCCACAATTGACAGCGCAAACAATGGGAGCTATCATAAAATAACACTTCCAAAAGGAGGATGATCATGCAAGCATTTATATGTATAGGACTTATTGTAGTTATTGGCTTAGTCGCAGTCGCAATAAGATGGTTTGGAAAAAAAACATTGCTCTCAAAGCTAAAGTTTATCCAAAGTCGAATCACAAATACAGGCAATGAATCATGTGGCGTCAGGCGCTTAAAAGAATCTTTTTTCTTGACACCACCATCTATCCTAAAGATGCATATTGATAAAATGATCTCCCTAGGCTGGATAAGCCTGAGTAAAAAAGGAGATCGTGTCGAGATACAATCTCAAGGCTACCGAGAAATCCCGCAGAAATCCCGCAAGGCTACTGAGTGAGCATTTTCAGCACAATACCAAAAACCCACAGTCGGCACATGCAAGAGTCATGACCGACTTTTGCATCTATAAAGACTAATTATAACTCACAAATAAGCTTTCGGTCTGTCATCCCTATCTTCCGATAAGCAGGCTCAGCTTGACCTGTCACTAGCGAGTCCCGTCGCTCGTCCTGTCGCTCGCGAGCGACAGGACTCGCGAGCGACGGGAAGCGCAGGACGATCCGACGAATCTTGCACCCCAAGGGCGTACAAATTGGGATTTACCCCTTGTTGGATCATTAATTGGAGGTATACCGTTGAAAATGATCATCATTGAAAATAAGTATCTTTCAAACTTAAATTGAAAATATTTTAAAAAAATTGACACAAAACTCTTTTTTTGCTAAAAAGAGTGCACTGGCTTAATCAAGACAGCAACGGAACAACAACAGGAGATTCCACAATGCTCAAACAAAGAGGATTTACACTTATCGAGCTAATGATTGTGATCGCAATCATCGGCATCTTGGCCATAGTAGCCGTACCGCAGTATGCGGATTACACAAAGCGTTCCAAATTCGCAGAAGTCTTGCGAACAACAGAAGCCTTCAGCATACCGGCTCAGATGGCTATCAAAAGTGATCAAGCAAAGTCGCTCCAAGACTTAGATGCGGGATCACACGGCATCCCTGAAAATTTCAGTGATGACAACCAGCTAAGCCCCTATCTTGCCAGTCTGACAATGGAAGACGGTATTATAAGAGCCATCGGGACGTCTAAAGTTGATAACGCCACAGCCACTCTCAATGGCGAAATCGTCAATGAGGAAATAAACTGGACAATGGATGAAAATGGCTCAACATGCCTGAAGCTCTATTTGTGCAGAGCAAACTTTAAAACACAGAAAAAAACGATCAGCTGATCGTACCTACTGTGCACAAACAAACAGGACGCCGAAATCAAACGGCGTCCTGTTTTACTATAGATATAGTGATGTGATGCTCTAGATACTGTAGACACAACCTATGGAGCCCGGTAAGGCGAGAACATAGGGAGAAAAACCGTCGAGGTATAGCGCAGCCGAAACCACCCTACCCGATCTTGGCATGTCTTTCTAATATTTAGGTATAAAGATAGAATACCCAAACATGCCTACAGAATCCAAATCACCAGTGACAATGTACTAGCCTTAGTGAGGAGAATACCTCTCTTCTCTACGACTAATAAATATAGCACGCATTTGATTTCCTGTCAAGTCCATGCTTTAAGTCAATATGATTGCATTTCACAAAGAAAAAAACTGATGAAAATTGTGATTTATCACAACTTCCACCAGCTCGTGCCAAGTATAGATCATACCTACCTTAATTCAAAAACAAGTAATCCACATTTCTCGACTCTCTCTCGTGAAAACATACGGTGAGCCATTTGTCGCATTTCGGCCTGATTCATTCCAGGACAACATTGGGAAATGTCAGGACGGGCCAAAACGTTTTCTACTGAACTGTACCATAACCTTTTCATAACCCTTTTTTTACACATTTTTTTCGTTTCACTACATCGAAACACTATGATTGTGCCTCGTCGCACGTCAGTGAAGTGTCGGAATGCAATCCGAATCTCTCGAGTTTTCGAGCCATTTTGAATCTGATCAAAAAAAATCTTTTTTACATCAAGATTTATTTGTTCTAGAATACTCATCTTAGACTTTTCCTTCTCTACTATGACCATAAAAAAGTAACATAATTTCAAAAAATAGTCAAATATTTATCCGATACAACCTCTTACAAGACCACTTGTGTATCCCCATCCTCTACCTGTCAATTTCTCATAAATACTATATCTTAACTACCATTAGGACTTCCTCACTTTAGTGCAATTCAAGGCGCAGGTTTATGACCCTTGAGGGTAGGAGCTGTCCCTTAAGGGTGCAAAGTGAGGAAATCCTAACCATGTTATACTACCTACATAACCATACTCACGCACAATCATGCTGACCACATCTTCTGAGGAAATTGATGATCAAACACCCAAGCAAAGCACTGACCCTCAAAAACCTGAGGAATCAGCCTCTTTTGATATCACTCTGAGACCTCAGACACTCGAAGAATACGTCGGCCAAGCCACCATCAAAAAACAGCTCCGCGTGTTTCTTGATGCCGCCAAAAAGCGTGGTGACTCTCTTGAGCACATTTTACTCTACGGACCACCGGGTCTTGGCAAGACAACCCTCGCTACAATCGTCGCAAGAGAAATGAACACCAACATCAAAGTCACCTCAGGACCAGCCATCGAGCGCGTCGGTGACCTCGGCTCAATCCTGACCAACATGCAAGACGGCGACATCCTTTTTATCGACGAAATTCATCGCCTCAACAAATCAGTCGAGGAAGTGCTCTACCCAGCCATGGAAGATCATAAGCTTGACCTCGTTGTCGGCAAAGGTCCCAGTGCACAAGCTCTACAAATCGACCTCCCCAAGTTTACGCTCGTTGGCGCCACCACACGCATGGGCTCGCTGACTGGACCCTTGCGTGATCGCTTTGGCGTCATCCACCGACTCGAGTTTTATAATCAAGAAGACATCGAGAGCATCATCAAACGCTCTGCAAGCATCTTAGAAACACCAATTGATGACGAAGGAGCCAAAGCCTTAGCGAGAGCTGCTCGCCAAACACCACGTATCGCCAACAGACTCTTAAAGAGAGCCAGAGATTTCGCCGAGGTCCACGATCATGCTACAATTTCCAAAGCAACAGCAAGGGAAGCGCTGAACATGCTAGAGATCGATGACGCAGGACTTGAGCCCACAGACAGGCACCTTTTGACGATGATCATCGAAAAATTCGGCGGAGGACCAGTTGGCCTCGGCACCATAGCCAACGCTCTCTCAGAAGAAATGCAGACAATTGAAGACGTCTACGAACCATACCTCACCCAAAACGGCTTTCTCGACCGCTCACCTCGCGGCCGCATTGCCACCAAACATGCCTACGACTACCTTGGCTTCAAATACCCGTCTAAATAGAGCCTTTAAATAAGATCAATGGCCACTTTTTTACTAATGTACTTTGCTTTTAGTGTGTGCGTTCTCATCGCTTGTATCGTGGTCATCTTTCACCTCATGCGCTACTCGCTCGATCGCAAAGTCGCCCTCTGGACAACGATCATCTTCGTGAGCGTAACGATCATTTTGGTACTCATCAATCTCTTGTTTTTTATAAACATTCCCTTCGCAGATCTTGAGCTTCTTGGGAGTTAAGCATTGAGAAATATTATACTTACATGGACTTCGCAAAAATCATTCACTCCACTTCAAGTACTCAAGAAAAAACCTACGCTACGCTGCATAGGCATTGGTTTGATCTTGCCTCACGCTTTATCTTGATCGTGATATTTCTTGCATTTATTACCTGGTGCACATTCTACGCTGTTGCTTATCTGACCATCTCTGGCGATACTGAACTCATTCCTGTCGTCTATTTCCTCACATCTTTTCTCTATCTCATCGCCTGGATTTATAGCTTTTTCATTTGGGTGGATTACTTCCTGGATATTTGGGTCATCACAAGTGCTCGCGTCATAAACGTCGAACAAAAAGGCTTCTTCGCTAGAAATACCAGCGAACTAGACTATGCCCACGTCCAAGACGTCACCAGCGAAATCCAAGGAATCATTCAAACCCTCTTCAACTACGGCGACGTCTACGTACAAACAGCAGGCTCAGAAGGCAAATTTATGTTTCGCCACGTGGCTACACCAGAAAAGATCAAAACCCTCGTCATGCACCTTAATCGCCAAGCGATCTCCAAAAGAGCTCACCCACAAGCAGTCATCAAAGAAATCCAAGATCATTCAACCCACCACGGCCAAGTCTAATGCGCCACCTCCAAAAAAAAGATCACCCATGTTTATCATTAGGTGATCACTACAATAATCCCGAGGTTGAACCTCAGGGAATCAAGCTATACTTACAAGCTTCTAGATATTTTTCCAGAAAAGCAAGATTGTGCCAAACCCTACCTAGTCATCGCAACGTTCATTTTTGCTCGAACTAAGTAGCAAAGAACACGAGATCTATGGCCGTGTAGAACTTCAATAACGTGACACGATACCTCAGTCACACCAGGCTCGTAGAGTTCCAGACGAGTACAAAGCCCCGTAAGTTCTGAACTTAAAATGTTAAATACCTTTTTGCACAATTTATGACCCTGGCCTTTATTACAAAAAGATAATTGTAGGGCATAACTAGAAGACCCCTTAATCTTCCGACGTATAAATTGTACCTCCGTTCCATTAATAAGAACTTTCATCTTGATCTCCATTGTTCGTTAGTATGGAATACAAACATATCATCACTGATTAAAACATGCAAGGACGAAAGGATAGTCAAAACGATCCAGATAGCATGCTAAAAGTATCAAATAATCCTTTAGAGAGAAATATCCACAAGTTATGCACCAGATTACCACACTCTAAATCTTTTCAAATGATATACTAGCAAGTCGTCATTAATATCAATCTGATGTAAAAACGCCAGCTGCTAGGAGGACAGACTGACCCATGACTTATGAAAAAACCCTATAGCGCAAATAGTATTATTTTTGCTTTGTGCATTTTGTCTTTGAGCGTATCACTACCTGCCTTGGCACAAGACGCCGAGCCCAATAGTGCTACCGACTACGCAGGCCTGATCATAAACGAACTCCTCCCCAATCCTGCCGGCACAGATTCTGGAAATGAATTTATCGAACTCTATAACAAAAGCACAAACACTATAGATTTAAGTGGTCTCTCTATCCGCGATAATGCAGGACGTAGCACATACACATTTGCACAAGGAGAGATCCTCGCGGCAAATAATTATCGTGTACTCTACAATTCCACAGACTTCACCTTTGCACTCAATAACACCTTTGACGAGGTGACACTCTTTACATCTACAGGCACAATTATCAGTTCACTAAGCTATGAGTCTGTATCCGAAAATATGTCCTGGAACGCAGCTGATACTACCTACGAGCAAACACCCACACCAAACGCACCAAATACACCCCTGCTTTCTGAAGAAGGTGCCCAGCCAGAAGATGAGCAAGAGAATGAGCCAGAGGAGGGATCAGAAAATACTCCAGACTCAACTGATCAACCAGGCGAAAATGAGTCAGATGAAGATACGACGCAACAAGAGCCTTCAGAAACTCAAACAGATGATGAGACCAATTCAGATCAAGAATCTCCCAGTGAGAACGATGATCAAACCAGTACAGATGAAGACACACAAGAAAGCTTTCCACCAATCATCCTAAACGAAATCTACGCCAATCCCTATGGGAGCGACAACACAGGCGAATTCATAGAGCTCTTCAACCCAACTAGTGCTGATACGATCCTCAAAGATTGGCAGCTAAAAGACGCTTCATCCTCAAACGGATACACATTTGGAGAAAGTGTTGTAATCCCTTCAGAAAATTTTCTCACCATTTTTCGATCAACATCAGGCATTGCTCTCAATAACTCTGGCGATGAAACTGTGTCTTTGATAGCACCAAGTGGATCGATCAGCAGCAGTATGACCTATAGTGGAGCACAAGAGGGCACAAGTTACGCATGGGAAAATGACGTTTGGACACAAACAGTTACGCCCACACCAAACAGCACTAACAGCATCTCGCAAATCTTGCAGTGTACAGTGCCCCAAGAGCCCACAGAATCAGAAAATCCTCAGCAGTCAGAAGAAAATCCGTCGTCAGACGATGGTGAGGCAGTCCCACCCACACAGGACGAGCAAAGAGATGACGCTAGCCTTCCTGAAATTGCACTATCAGAACTTTTCCCCAATCCCTCAGGATCAGATACAGAAAATGAATTCATAGAACTCTACAATCCCTCAGATCAGTCCATTTCTTTAGAGGGATGGGCGTTAGCAGATGCTTCTGCTGGAGGTCGCTATACCTTCCTTTCAGATGCGATCATTGAGGCGCAGTCATATCTTGTGGTCAAGCGATCAACCTTTGGCTTTGCTCTCAACAACACAGGTATCGAATCGGTCACACTCACCAAACCAGGCGGTACAATATCCTCAACAGTGTCCTATAGTGGCGTTCCCGAAAGTTCCTCCTACAATTTCTTTGGAGGCTCCTGGGAAACCTCAAACACAGTCACACCGGGACAATCAAATATACGTACCCAAGAAGCAGAAGTTCCAAGTGGTAACTCTGCACCAGAAGATGAAAAAGAAGAAGTCACACCAACGCCAACAGGACCTTTTTTGAAATTGGAGTTAAGTGAAGTTTATCCAAACCCAGCAACTGTCAGTACCGACGAATTCATAGAAATTTACAATCCACACGACCAAGAAGTCTCATTATTTGGATACACGCTTTCTGACGCCTCTATAAGTGGTTCCTTCACCTTTGGCACTGAAGACTCAATCCCACCACGGTCATACAAGACATTTGATCGTAACCAAACAAAAATCGCTCTCAACAACACCGGCACAGAAATCGTCACACTCACGAATCCAGAAGGATCTATAGATGCGACAGTCACATTTGTCAGCATCACAAAGGGCTTAAGCTTTGCCCTTATAGATGGTGTATGGAAAGCTACATCCAGTGTCACTCCAAACGCACAAAATCGCTTTGTAATCACGTCATCCACAACACAATCACCTACCGACTCACAAGACAGCTCCACCGAACAAGCAGGTGACGCACTGCCCCCAATACCTACAGGACCATTTCTTCAAATAGAGCTCAGTGAAGTCCTTCCCAATCCAGCAACAGGCACAAACGATGAATTCATCGAGCTCTACAATCCACATGACACAGAGGTAAATCTTTTTGGATACACATTATCTGACGCCTCCAAAAGCGGTTCATTCACTTTTGGTCCCGAGGATACGATTGCACCAAAATCATATCTAGCCATTGGTCGCGATACCACAAAAATCGCCCTCAACAACTCCGGCACGGAAGTTGTCACACTCACAAACCCAGAAGGAGCGCTGGACGCAACTGTAACGTTTATAAGTATCGCCAAAGGGAAGAGCTTTGCACTCATAAATGGTATATGGCGCGCCACATCTACTGTCACACCCGATCAAGCTAATATATTTTCTGACGAACAATCTACGACAAGTACAGAAAGTACAACCTCTACTAAAATTTCAGAGTCAGATGTTGCTATACCTGAAGGACCTTTCCTCACGCTCAATCTCAATGAAATCCTCCCAAACCCAGCAGGGTCCGATACGCAAGCCGAATACATCGAGATCTACAATCCAAATGACCAGAGCGTTGATTTGCAAGGATGGATTTTGCGTGATGGCTCTGTGAATGGCAAATACGTCATCAAAGATCTCACAATAGAGTCAAACGGTTATGGTGTCATTTATCGTACAGATTCGGGCATTGCCCTCAATAACACAGGCGAAGAATCAGTAACACTTTTAAGTCCTGATGAAAAAGTCGTCTCAACCTTCACCTATACAGGATCTGACGAATCCATCAGTTACAATTTTGACGGGGTAACCTGGCTCACCTCAACAGAGCAAACACCAGGAACACCAAATATATTCTTCGATCCCAATGATAGTGAGGAAGTTGAAAACCTTGCGCAAAGCGAGATCGTAGACCTCATCATCCTAGACTCATATCCACAAATCTTCATCAGTGAAATCTTACCCAACCCGGTAGATGACGAAAGCACCAATGAATTCATAGAGCTCTATAACCCAACAATCAAAGATATTACCTTACGTGGATGGACGCTTAAAGACGCCTCCAAAAATGGCTCATTTGTTTTCACGGATCATGTCATAAGAGCTGGCAACTATCTATCCGTCTTTCGTGACGAATTTGGCTTTGCACTCAACAACACAGGAACAGAAACGCTCACACTCATCGCCCCAAACCAAATCATAAGCGACACGCTCACCTACGAGAAAACCACAGAAGGTGTCTCACTAGGAAGACAAACCTTTAGCAAAGATCAGCCTTTCTTACCAACCAAAGAACCCACACCAAACCAAATAAACAGCTTTACGCTAGCGAGTACAACTTCCGATCAGGCAGGGACAAGCACCCAATACCCAACAATCTTCCTCTCCGAACTTTTCCCCTCTCCACAAGTAGGTCAGCAAGAGTTTATCGAAATCTACAACCCACAAAATTTCTCCGTAAACCTGAGCGGGTGGGAGTTGCGAGACGGATCAAAGAACGGCTCATATACTTTTGATGATACATGGATCATCGACCCTGGAGAATATCTCTTTATCGAAAGAGAGATTTATAAATTTGCCCTCAACAATAGCGGCGGAGAAACTGTGACGTTGTTTGATCCAAGTGGTACAACCTCAAGTACAATACGTTATGACAAGGTAGCAAAAGACATCTCCTACGGGTGGACTGGAGACCCCACAAACAGTAACTGGCGCTTCTCTCCAAACAAAACCCCAGGCAGCAAAAACATCTTTCCAGAAGAGCTTTTCATCACGGACATCGACATTGATAGTCCCTATAAAGACACCAAAACTGAATTTGATGTCGACTACACAGGTGCAACAGATGTGAAATTTCGCTGGGACTTTGGCAATGGCAAGAAAAGCACCAAAGAAAATCCGACGCATACATATGATAACTCAGGAACCTACAGTGCAAGTGTGGAGATCATCTCAGACATTGAATCAAAAATACAGAATTTCGAAGTGGAGATCGAGAAATATCCAAAAAGAAAAATAAGAATCACAAAAATCCTACCAAACCCAGAGGGTAAGGATACAGGCAAAGAAACTGGCAATGAGTATATCGTCATCACAAATCAAGACAAGAAAACCGTCAGCCTAAAAGGGTGGAGTATAGCCACAGGAAAAGATGAAGACAGTCTCAGTAACCATCCTCTCAAGAAAACCATCAAACTAAAAGCTGGGGAGTCAAAACAAATCACAAAAAATCATAGCGCTATAAGTCTCAACAACAAAGGCGGAACGATCGAATTGCGATCGCCAGATGGCAAAGCTGTAGACACCATCTCTTACGATTACCCACAAGCTAGTTCAATCCCCGAAAACCTCGGGTACACAAAAATTGAAGGTGTATGGTCATGGGACACACCAGTAGGAAAACAAAAAGCATTAATTGATGGACTAGAACAACTAGAAGGCCTTACCTTACAAGAGCAAGAAGAAATCATCGCGATAGCACTCCAAAACATGCAACAAAATAATCAAAAAGATGCAGAGCAAAATAATCAAAATTGGACCCAAACAACCCCCACGCTGGACGGATCAACGAGCCCAGCAACACCGCAAAAAAGTCAGACACTATGGGAAATTTTCAAAGCAAAAGTACGTCAGATTTTTCGCTTAGATCACAAAGATCATTTTTCTGAAAAAAAATCATTTACAGGTCCGAAATACGACATTTCAAAAACCTACACCAATCAAATCTGTCAGGCCAAGCCACCATATGAAAGATCTGTATTTTTCAAAACACATTGCAATAGTCAATGATCTCATTTGAAAATCATATCCACGGCCCAAGGGGGTAAAAAGGATTGTTGCACATTTGTCCAACTTTCCAGATTCCACAGCTCGGTCCAGAACAATCCAATATCTGGAGTCACCTGCCATACTAAAAATGTAGCCACAACAATAAGCAGACTATTACGCTTCTTATCAAGATCGATCATCTTGAGCGCACTCCCAAAAGACCGCTTAGTGCGCTGATTCATGAAATCCACACTATATAATTCATCCAGGACAAGGTGGGTGATAAAGCCAAAGAACACCATACCACCAAACATCCAAGCAAAAAATGTGCTCCCATTCAGTACGTGATACATCAGAGCACTCGACAAGAAGCAACAAAGAAGTCCAGCGGTCAGAGAATGGATCGCCCCACGATGGGTTGTTAGTTTATGAAACACCCACCACACAGGATAGCGAATCGTATAAAACGTCAAAAAGCCAAGGAGCCACAGCTCCAAAATCGAGTACTGTGCACTCGTAGAAAAAACCGCAATCAGAGCGCTGAGTGTACCCAGGAAAGAGAAGATAATACGACTAGGATAAGAGTACTTCAGATCAACATCAGGCAAAATACCACCAATCGTCCCAGCAAAAGTCAAAACAAGCGCCTCACTAGCACCAACATGCCCCACCTTCAAAGCAACCGTACTAGCCAAACCAGAACTAGCAGCCGCCACAACAAGATGTGTATTGAAATTTGCCACAGAGTTAGGAGTTAGGAGTTAGGAGTTAGGAGTTAGGAGTTAGGAGTTAGGAGTTAGGAGTTAGGAGTTAGGAGTTAGGAGTTAGGAGGCCCTTTGATTATGTTGGTAGATGGCATATTCGTCAAACTAATCCTCTTGCTAGTTACTACTTGTCAGGCCGAAGCCTTGGCGTAGGTTGAGTTACAAGTTCCTAGTTACTCTTACGCAGTCAGGCAACATTTGAAAAACAATCTTCAAGGTGGTAATCTATATGTACATTCATTCTCTTAACGTTCTTCTCTATGTCAGGACATTCTAAATGGTCAACCATCAAACACCGCAAAGGCGCTCAAGACGCCAAAAGAGCCCAAGTCTTTTCTCGCGCCTCAAAAAACATCATCATCGCAGCCCAAAGTGGTGGCGCTGATCCAGAAACCAACTATAGCTTAAAGATCGCGATCGACGCAGCTAGGAAGGTAAACATGCCAAAAGACAACATCGCCCGCGCTATAAAAGCCGGCGCAGGAGGTGACGGCACAGCAAGGCTAGAAGAAGCCATCTACGAAGCTATGGGACCAGAGGGATCCTCGTTCATCATCGTCTGCGCCACTGACAACACCAACAGATCACTCACAGAAGTCAAAACCGCCCTCAAGAAAAACGGCGGAAAGTTTGTCCCCAGCGGCAGCGTAAGTTTCAACTACGAGCACGTAGGTCTCATCACCCTAAAGCCATCAGACATCGAAGAAGCCGAGCTCGAAGCAATCGAAGCAGGCGCCAAAGATGTTAAGGTGGAATCCTCAGATGATGGAGATGTACTTATAGTACAGACCAGCGTCAACGATTTCCACACAGTCCAAACAAACCTGACATCAAAAGACTTTACTCTAGAAGAAGCGAAGTTAAGCTACGAACCAACCCAAACAGTAGAGCTCTCAGTAGCAGGTTTCACATCCTTCGAAACCCTCTACGACGCCATAGACGAACTAGACGACGTACAAGAAATCTTTACAAATGTCGCCTAAAACGTCCAATCAATATATTAGCCCCCACCCGTCTTCCCAGAAGTACATTTTCTCCAAGAGCGCAGCGATTGGTGTGAAAATGTACTATCTGGCCTGCCTGCCGGTAGGCAGGGATCCAGAGAATATCACAAAGCTGAAAGGTATCTACCAGACTATCATTCAAGAACTTGTCAAGTAATACCAGTGTTAATTAACCTCTGCGCACTTACCTGAACTCCAAGATACTCTTATCGATAGTAGCAACCATCCATGACAAAAAAAATCACAAAAGACACCTACCGCATCCTAGGAATCGACCCAGGCACAGCAATCGTCGGCTGGGCAATTTTAGACGTCGCAAACGAACAAACCCAAAACAAACCAACCGTAGTTGTCTACGGCCACATCGACACCTCAAAAAACGAGGCAGACGAAAACCGCCTCTGTGAAATAGCCGATGACATCACCCAGATCATCCGTACGCACGCCCCAGATGTAGCCGCCATCGAGCAGCTGTTTTTTTTCAAAAATCAAAAAACCATCATCACCGTAGCCCAAGCAAGAGGCGTCATCCTCCAGACTTGCGCCAGCAACAACCTAGAAATAGCATCCTACACTCCCCTACAAATCAAACAATCCCTCACAGGCTACGGTCGCGCCGACAAGAAACAAATGCAAGACATGATCACTAGAGTCTTAGAACTAAAAACAGTCCCAAAGCCAGACGACACAGCAGACGCCCTAGCAGTAGCCCTATGCCACAATAACTCCTACAAGCTACTGAGCAGTCTGAAAAACGCTAAAGGCTAAATCACAAACCCATGATTAAAGGAAATGGGTCCCATGGACCGTATGGTGCAGGGAGTTGAGAAAACGATGGTTTTCACGTGGAGGAGGTTTGTGGGACTGTGGGTTCTGCTGGAGCCAAGTGATGTGAGAGTCCCCCTGCCCCAGCAGATAAAATAAAAAGCCTAACTCACAAAAAGATGTAAGCTAGGCGTGAAACGCCATGTAGAAAGACTAAAGCACCAATCAATCGCTAATAGAGTTCGAATCCCACAAGGCCATTTGTTTTATTTTAACGAGAAAATAGAACTTCTTAGAAGTGATTATGTTGGAGTTAAAGATTGTGAAGTTATATGTTTTTATTTTGCTAGCTTTCAGAGTGCATGGTAGGCGTCTGTATAATAGATAGTTTATAAGCATAGGTATGAATGATCCAATCAAAGAATATGTTGCTCTAGTAAATGCATACTTTGGCATCTACACAGATGCTAGTCATGGCTTTAACTTAGTTAGAGATTATGCCTTAAAGGCGGAATATGAGCACAGAAAAAGTAATGCTGACCCAAGTACTTCATGTATTATTGGCGGCTTTAACCCTCATCCAGCTCCAAAGTTAATGCGAGCTAAAAAAACAACAAAAGAAATGAGTGATTCACTGGTGCATCAGGCTAATGCGTGCGATGTTATCAAGAGAACAGAATATCCAAATGGATCAGACCATATAGTAATGAGGCGTATGACTATAGCTATGATTTACAGCGTTTGGGAGGATAAGTACAGAGAGAAAATTGCTAGATTTCTTGAATTACCACCACCTCCAGTAAATTGCGAAGGTAATAAACAACCTTATAAAAACTCCCTTTCAATTTCTGCAATGGCTGATCTTTGGCGCTTTAGACATGCCATCGTTCATCATAACAGCATAGCAACATCAAAAACTGAAGAAGTTGAAGTTTTTACATACTTTAAGTCTGGTGATCCTATTAATTTCACACATGGACGTATATTGCAGATCAAAAATTTTCTAAACAATAATCTAAAAGAAGAATGTCTTTATGTTCGGTCAGAGTCACAAAAACCGAGTGATTGATTCTTCACTTCATCCCACAAGGCCACCCTAAAAAAACTAGGTATGTACGTCAAGAGAAAAAGCCCCAACTGGGGCTTTTTTTCATTTCTTAAACGGAGTCTGTCTACTCCACACAGCATAGACTACATGCACAAGCTTTCTTTCTAGGGCGCAGATGATACTGGTGTGATG
>Ga0209187_1001979_pt1 | contig 21130 bp, 14 predicted proteins | sample BantaG_FD_187430 | JGI IMG/M metagenome (GOLD analysis project Ga0209187, IMG submission 187430) | Marine algal microbial communities from Bantry Bay, Ireland - BantryBay_4 metaG (SPAdes) (version 2) | ecosystem: Host-associated > Algae > Red algae > Unclassified | place: Bantry Bay, Ireland...
TTTATTTCGAAGGTTGCCAGAAAAAAGTTCAGACACCCAAGGGGATGATAGAATCGTGGCTTTAAAAACATTTTGAAGAAATGTGGAAAACACGATTAAAAATAAATTGTTGATTTCCAGAAAAAAAAATAAAATTTTAAACATATGAAACTCCGATGACTAAGCTTTTGAGACCAGAGGAAATAATAAAGGCCTTTTAGCACTTATAGTGCCCTTAAATTTTTATTTCGAAGGTTGCCAGAAAAATGTTCAGACACCCAAGGGAATGATAGAATCGTGGCTTTAAAAACATTTTGAAGAAATGTGGAAAACACGATTAAAAATAAATTGTTGATTTCCAGAAAAAAAAATAAAATTTTAAACATATGAAACTTTATAGATTATTTGTTCTACTTTTTTTTACAATCCTAATATGTTATTCATGTATAGATAATTCGCCTAATACTAATTCGAAAGGGGTCGATATTATGGAGCCTTATCTAGCTTATACGGATGAATCTATTCAGCACTACCACGATACAGTTTATGTTCCAGTATATTCAGATATCTATACAGTCCATCGAGCTAAGTCACTGCAGCTAACTGCAACGCTAAGTATTAGAAGTACAAGTCTCAGAGATACAACTTATATAAATGAAATCTCTTATTATAATACCCATGGTGAATTGGTTAGGTCTTACATAGATAAAACATTAATATTGGCACCAATGCAATCTATTGATTACGTTATTGACAGGGATGATACAGAAGGAGGAAGTGGTGCTAATTTCCTAATTACATGGGGAGGAAAAATTAATACACATCCACTATTTCAAGCTGTAATGATAGGAACATCAGGACAACATGGATTATCATTCGTGACAGATGGGGTATCACTAAAGAATAATTAGACTTCATGCATAATGCGACAATTCTGACTTCTTTTTATTTAGTATTTATTATCTAGTAATAGATTAAATGTCTACATTTATAACTTACTTAATTTATCAGACCATTGAAAATTGATCAGGAAATATATATAAAGTTGAAATCTAGAGATGAATCTGGATTGTCTCTCTTGTATGATAATTATGTTGATGCTTTATTTGGTATGGCTTACAGAGTTTTAAAAAATGAAGCACATGCTGAAGATGTAATCCAAAAATCATTTCTAAAAATCTGGAATAATATTGGACAATACAATTCTGATAAATCAACCCTTTTTACTTGGATGGCCCGAATCGTAAAGAACACAGCGATCGACACTTCGAGACTAGTATCTTTTAAGAAAGAAAATAAATCCGAAACCTTCGATATAAACGTACATAAAGTAGGAAGTCAAGAAATTGACGATTCCAAAATTGATGCTCTTAACATGATTGATGGGTTAGATGAGAAGTATGCAACAATACTTGACTATCTATACCTAAGAGGATATACGCAAAAAGAATTAGCGGAAGAATTAGATATGCCATTAGGCACAATTAAAACTAGAGTAAAAAAAGCAATTGAAATATTAAGAGATAAATATAAAGCAGATAAAATGCTTTTGATATCAATCTTGATAGCATTATTACTAACAATATTATAAGATAAAGTGACTGTAAACGACATAAGAAAATCTGGAATGTTAGAGTACTATGTACTTGGACTTCTTTCTGAAGCTCAGCTTCGGGAAGTAGAAGGATACCTTGTAGCGTTTCCTGAACTAAAAAAAGACTTGTTAGAAATACAAGGAACAATGCAATTGTTCGCGCAGAAGCAAGGTATAGCGCCAAAGAGCTCACTAAAAGATGATATAATTAAAAACATTCGAGATAATGGGTCAAAAACACCAATAGAATCGAAAACACAAATTGATAATAAGAAAGCCCCTGATACAACTAAAAATAAATCCAATTTGGGCAATTCTCTAGCTGTGGTATTTGCATTAGCTACTCTAGCTGCCGCATATTTTGCATATACTAAATATGATGAAAACCAAAATCTAGAATCTTCATATACAATCCTCCAGAAAGAGTGTGATGAGAAAGAATCTGAATTACTAGAGAAAATTGAAATCTTTGACGCACTTAATAATCCAAAGAATAGAATCTTGAGCATGACTCCGACAGAGGCTTACCAAGAGACAGATCTAATTTTCCATACGAATTCTGAAAACAGGAAAAATTACATTCAGATCAGAAATCTGCCAGAGATTGCTGATAATCAAGCATTCCAGTTATGGTCTCTTAAAGGAGGTGACTCAGCACCAATTCCTTTAACGGTGTTTAAGGATGGTGATAATTATATAGTAGAAGTGGACTTCGAAAATGGAACGGGAACTTACGCTATCACTATTGAAAAAGAAGGTGGAGTAGAAAGTCCTACATTATCTAGACTCATAGGTACAGTTAACGTGTAATCGTAATTTTCAGATTAATGATTTTCGATATTTAGTATATTCAATAACTGCTAATTCCCTTCGGAATAGGTGCATTTTCTTTCGTATTTTAATCCTTAAATTCTCCGATGCTTGCGTCGGGTTTATATAAATTTTATTGCTCTATATTGATTCGAGTGAAAATTTCAATCCGATAATTAAGGTGGCATTGCGAATCTGTAGCAAGCATAGAAGATAATACAATTTAAGTTTTCGATGCTTATGCTTAGTACTTTATTGCGAATATTGTGGGTGCATACCACCCCTTGCAATGAGCTTGTAAAATTCAAGATTATATTTATCACTCTTCCAAGTCTGCAATTTATAGATCTCGATTCTATTGTAATCATCTTACACTAAAGATCTAGTTTATCAATAAGTACATATTTTTTTAAGCCTTTGACATTCAGTTGTTAATAAGGAATTGTAGGGCTATTTAAAAAAAAATAATCTTTTTACTGATAAAATAAATCCAGAAAAGAATTCCTACCCGTAGTTAAAAGTGAGTGACGGATTTGAAAATTCTGTCGAAACAAAATTATTATAAAACCAAATTAATAACATCTATGAAACAATTAACTTTTACAATTTCGCTAATCATGATGTGTGCATCCTTTGTTTTAGGATCATCACATAGAGAAGCACCGCTTATTTCAAATGATCCACTAGCGGATAATACGGATCTTTACGCATTTAGAAGTCCAGATAATCCGGATATGATTACGATCATCGCTAGTTACATTCCCACAGAGTTACCATTTGGAGGGCCTAATTACTACACATTCGGTGAAAATATCCGATATGAGATCCACGTAGATAATGATGCTTCAGTTCCTGGAGATGAAATTACATACAGATTTACTTTTAATCAGGTAAATGAAGATCCAACTACATTCTTTAATATTAGATTGGGAAAAGAAAACTTAAAAACTACTTATACTTTAGAGAGAAGTATAGATGGTGGTCAGACATTTATAACTATTGTAGAAAATGGCATCGTTCCTCCGCCAAATATTGGCGATAGATCTATCTCTGGAGGGGCTGGACTAAATGCCGATTATTCTGATCTATGGAATGGTGCTATTACTACAGCATCAACTGGTGAGAGAGTTTTTGCTGGGCCAAGTGACGATCCATTTTTTGTAGATCTTGGTGGTATCTTTGATTTAGGTGATGCACCTAGACAAAATGGAGAAGCTAGAGACGCAATCGCTAAATATAATGTGCATACAATTTCTATTCAAGTACCAATCAGAACATTACTTAAAGCTGGTGCACCAACTACACCAGAAAATATATTAGACCCAAATTATGTAATTGGTGTATGGGCTTCCGCTTCTAGACCATCAATGAAAACGTTAGGTGCTGCAGGAGCGGTAACATATAGTGGTGATTGGGTGCAAGTATCAAGATTAGGGATGCCATTGACAAACGAAGCTATTATTCCAATAGGAGACAAAGATGCTTGGAACAGAATGTCACCATACGATGAAATCAATGAGACGACATGGGATGAGTATTTTTATAACCCAGAATTAGCATTGTATATGGATGACGATCAATTTGGCGGTGCAGTTCCAGCATTTTCGACATTAAGAATCCAAACAGCTGCCTTAGGCTCATTTGATTTTACAAATGGAGCTGATGGAGTGTCTGCCCTTGCAGGTGGAGACCTTTCGGGAACGGCTTTCGAAATATATGGAGATTTATTATTGATTCCGGAGAAGCCTAGATCTGTTGATTTATGGCCAATATTCCACACTGGAGTTCCAAATGCAATTCCTTATCAATTGGCAACAGGAAAAGGAGGGAATCCAGTGTCAGCAGGAAAGCCTTTTATTAATAATTTCTTACCTAATGGAGGAGATATGTTGAGATTAAATATGGCCGTACCTCCTACTCAAAGAGATGATGAGAATTTCTCTTCTTTAGGATTAGTACAAGCGGCAGCTATAGGATTGACAGTAGCACCTTTCAATACGACAGCTGATCTAGAATTCATACCAAATATGGATGGATTTCCAAACGGAAGAAGGTTAGAAGATGATGTAACTAGAATCGAATTACAAGCGGTCGGTGGAGTCGTATTAGCGGCAATAGGCTTATGGTATGATGACTATGATCCAGCAACATCTGCAAGTCCAGTAACTCCTGATTTATTAAACGTATTATCATTTACAACAGGTGTTGAAACAAATGATAAGGTATTTAGAAGCACGTTTCCATATGTTGCTATGCCATGGAGTGGTACAGAAGTGCGTCAGTAGTGGCTTAGCTGTTAACCGAAGCAATTTCATATAGTGCTTCGTCCTAATAATATTAATTTAAAAAGAAATCTGTAGTCAATATTTCACTATAAGCAGTCAGTATACCTATTTAAGTGAGCATAAGAATTGCACGCAGAACAAAACATAAAAAATGAATACATTAAATAAAATATACCTAACACTATTGCTAGTAATAGCAGTATCTGTGGGCACGATAGATGCGAGTAGTCACAGAGAAGCACCGCTGATAGCAAATGATCCTTTAGCGGATAATGTGGATGTATACGCATTTCGTAGTCCGGATAATCCTGATATGGTAACACTTATCGCTACGTATATCCCATTTCAATTACCACAAGGAGGACCAAATTACTATACATTTGGTGAAAATATTAGATATGAAATACACGTAGATAATGATGCTTCTATACCAGGTGATGAAGTAACATATAGATTTACTTTTAATATTGTAAATGAGGATCCTACTACATTCTTCAATATGAGATTAGGAAAGCAAAATCAAAAAGCTACCTACACATTAGAAAGAAGTATGGATGGAGGCCAAACATTTACAACTATAATAGAAAATGGTGTAGTTCCTCCTAACAATATCGGTGATAGATCTATCGCTGGAGGAGCGGGTCTTAATTCTGATTATAATACACTATGGTCTAATGGAATTAGTACTGCGAGTACTGGAGAGACAGTATTTGCAGGGCCAAGTGATGATCCATTTTTCGTAGATCTTGGCGGTATATTTGACCTTGGTGATGCACCAAGACAAAACGGCACACCCGTCGATGGAGTAGCTTGTTACAATGTAAGTACGATAGCTATCCAAGTTCCAATCTCTACACTATTAAAAGATGGGGCTCCAGCACAACCAGAAAATATTTTGGATCCTAATTATGTTATCGGGGTGTGGGCTTCAGCGTCTAGACCTGCGATGACTACACTGTCTTCTGCTGGACCACCAGAAGTTAGTGGTGACTGGATACAAGTTTCAAGACTAGGGATGCCATTGACAAACGAAGCGGTAATTCCTATAGGATTTAAAGATTTTTGGAATTCAATTACTCCATATGAAGAATTAGCTGAAACAGAAATGGATGAGTTTTTCTACAATCCAGAATTAGCGCTGTATATGGATGATGCACAATTTGGAGGTGCTGTTCCTGCATTTGGTCCATTAAGAATACAAAAAGCGGCATTAGGTGCATTTGACTTTAGCAATGGAGGAGATGGGGTGTCTGCGCTTGCAGGTGGAGATCTTACAGGAACGGCATTTGAGCAATTTGGTAGTTTGTTATTGATTCCAGGAAAACCTAGGTCAGTTGATTTATGGCCTATATTCCATACAGGAGTACCGAATGCGATTCCTTACCAGCTAGCGACTGGAAAAGAAGGAAATCCTTTAGCTGCAGGAAAACCTTTTATAAACAACTTCCTGCCGAACGGAGGAGATATGTTGAGATTAAACATGGCAGTACCGCCAACACCAAGAGACGATCCTAATTTTTCATCTTTAGGCTTGGTGCAGGCAGCTGCAATCGGTCTTACAGTGGCACCTTTCAACACAACAGCTGATCTAGAATTTATACCTAATATGGACGGATTTCCTAATGGAAGAAGATTGGAGGATGATGTTACAAGAATAGAATTGCAAGCTGTAAGTGGTGTGGTATTAGCTGCGATAGGATTATGGTATGATGATTATGATCCAGCAGTAACTTCAAATCCAGTAACAGAAGACCTATTGGATGTTCTTACGTTTACGACGGGAGTAGAAGCGAATGATGTCGCATTTAGATCAACTTTCCCATACGTAGCTCAACCGTTCAGTGGAACAGGAGGTTGCAGTGGAGAGATTTATACAGGCGCACCAGAAACACCAGAGAATGACGTTATTCTTTTTGCTTCATCAAACACAACAGGAAAGATAGGAATACTGGGTGTTGATGCAACGAATGATATCAGATTGTCGACTTTCAACTCAGGAGGAATGGATGCTGATGGTATTTATTATGATGTCGGGAATGATGTACTCTTTCAAATTAATAGAACAGAAAATAGAATAGACGCATTTAAAAATTCTAATGGAGCTATAACTTCTGGGTTGTTTCCAGCGGTAGCATATTCATCTAGCACTAATTTTTCAAATGGCAGAGAATTGGCAGTAAGAGGAGATAAATTAGTCGTGGCCCAAGATGCGTCTGATGGTAATAATAATGAAAATAAATTTGTGATATACACTGCTGGAGATGATGAGATTACTTTTGATAAAGAAATTGGTTCTCCTGTTAACTTATGGGGTATTCAATTTGTTGGAGCTGATTTATTTGCCATAGAAGACAACTCAGCAAATATTGTAATTTTTGAAAATTTCTTATCAAATGAAGGAGTAACAGCAGCGGTAGATCAGACGATATCAGTAGAAAATATGATCAGAACTCATGGTCTCACTATACAAGGCGGTAATATGATTCTGACAGATGTAGGAAGCGGAACTGATCCAGCGGATGGTGCATTGATTATAGTAAATAATTATACTGCTGCAATACAAGATGGTATGATTTCAGCTGACGAGCAGGTAAGAATTGAAGGAGAAAAAACATTTTTAGGTAATCCTGTGGATGTAGCATTGGATACTAGAAACAATATGATTTATGTAGCTGAAAGAGCAAACGCAGGCGGAAGATTATTGGCGTGGTCAATTGATGCAGCAGCGGGTAACACTGCACCAAGCTACAACAGAAATTTTGGTGGAGCATCAGCAATCTATTTCTCAAACTTTGAGGACGATGAATTGGAGTTGGCTACAATCGGAAGGTTCTACTCTTCGTCAAATACAGAGGCATTCGTTAGTGTATACGATGTAAAAGAAGATTTTTCAGTGAGATCAGCTAATTTTTTAGCATCTCAATCATTAGATGCAGACGGCATTCACTTTGAGTGGACAACGGACCTTTTGTATGAAGCGGATAGAAATAATAATGTTGTAAATGTATATAGTAATGTAACAGCAGCTGCTGATGGAACTGGAGATTTAGTATTCGAAGGATCATCTTCTTCAGACTTTAATAATGCGAGAGAAATAGCTGTAATAGACAATAGATTGGTAGTTGCTCAAGATGCCAACGATGCAAATAATCAAGAAAATAAATTAGTCGTTTATAAGATCGATGGTGTAACGTTAACGCTTGACAAAGAATTTACAACAACATTTAACCTTTGGGGTATTCACGTAGAAGAAGAGGCGCTGTATGCAATTATTGATAATTCAAATAGGGTAGCTGTATTGAATGACTTTTTTGCTAAATCTTCAGGAACTATTTCTGCAGATACTGAAATCACTGTAGAAGGACTCGAAAGAACGCATGGTATCACATATGATAAGATTAATGATATTATGGTGTTGACAGACGTTGGTGATGCATCTTCTCCAACTGATGGGGCTATATTTATCATAAATGATTTTAGCTCAGCAGCTTCTGATGGGAATATTTCTTCTATAGAAGCAACAGTAATATCAGGTGCAACGACACTATTGGGGAATCCAGTAGACGTAGCAATTGATGAAGTGCAAGGTAGCATCTACGTAGCGGAAAGAGCAAATGATGGGGGCCAAATACTAGGATTTAACTTAAATGATGAAGGAGACGTCTTACCAACGTTCATTGCAGCTCAAGCTGGAGCTTCTGCAATATTCTTCGATAATAGAAAGTCAGGCACGGTTGGCGTAACTGATTTACCATTCGCGGAATCATCATTTAGGTTTTATCCAAACCCCACTAGCAATGTACTTACAATAGATTATAATGGTGTATTTAAAAACAATGAGATTATAAATTATACAATTACATCTATAACAGGTAAGACAATGAGAACAGGATTGCTTGACGGAAACAGTGGGAACTTAAATGTTGCCGACCTTACAAATGGTATGTATGTATTATCCTTATACAGTACTACAGTCCAAAGTGCAGTAAAATTCACCAAGGTTAAATAAAAGTACTCCGCAGACATCCGAATATAATTTTTTGGGGTTTTATGGTCGCACTGCGTAAGTAGTGCGGCTGTTTTTTATTATAAGTAATTTTTTTTTCAGAATAATAAATCCAAATTAAGGATAGTCCTCGTAGCTAGAGTAGAGTAAGTTATGTAACACTGTTAAATAATTGCTTTAGAGTCTAACCCACTCGATTTAAAACCTAAAAATTATAAAAATTATTGAAAATGAAAATTCTAAAACTTACAACAAAAACAATTTACTTTCTGCTTTTTTTTATGGGAATGATTATGTCTTCTTGTAATTCTGAATCTAATAAAGAAACATCAATTTCGAAAGATGTAGCTGAACTTCTTCAACGAGGAGAAAAAATCCAAATGGGAAAAGAATGGGATGCTGTACAAAACGAGTATGCTGACTATAAAAAAGCTATCAACGAGACAAACGACAATGAGACAAAAATATTGATGGCGAAACTTTTTATAAAAGAAGCTAGAGTAACAGGAGAACACGGACATTACTATCCTGGAGCATTAGCAATATTGGATAATGCGCTTACTGATTCTTCCATTACCGATGATCTGAAATTTTTAGCATTGACTACCAAGGCTGGAGTACAATTGTCATTACACGAATTCCAACAAGCATTGAAGACTGGGAATCAAGCACTGATTATGAATCCAACAAATGCGCAAATATATGGAGTGCTAGTGGATGCAAATGTGGAATTAGGAAATTATGAAAAAGCGGTAGTGCTAATGGACAGAATGGTTGCAATAAAACCTGACATTAGGTCCTATAGCCGGGTTTCTTATCTAAGAGAGATATATGGAGATGTAGACGGTAGTATAGAAGCAATGACAATGGCTGTGAAGGCAGGATATCCTGGATACGAAGAAACAGCATGGGCGATGTTAACTCTAGGCGATATGTATAAGCAATATGGCGAATTGAACAAAGCAGAGAAAGTATACCAGGCTATTCTTGAAACAAGGCCTAATTATCCTTTTGCAGTTGGAGGTCTAGCGGAGATACAAGTATTACAAGGAAATGATAAAAGCGCAGAAGAGACACTAAAGCAAGCGATGGATATCATTCCTGAGGTCGGATTCTATGTTTCTATGGCTGAATTGTATAAGAGACAAAACAGACAAGAAGAATTAAACTCAATCATGGGAGAAATCATGGTCATGCTTAAAGAAGATACGGATAGTGGACACAATATGAATCTTGAATATGCACACATCTATCTTGATATTTTGGACGATACAGAAAAAGCATTGGAATATGCAATGGATGAATACATAAAAAGACCAGGAAATATTGATGTAAATAGAATTTTGGCTCAAGTTTATAGTATCAGAAACAATAAAGAACAATTAGCATATCATCTAAATAAAGCAAAAAGAACAGGCTCAAAACACCCTGAATTAAAAAAGTTAAGCTAATTTTTATTTTAACATAAATTAAGATTAGTTACAATGCTAATGGTTATTTAATAGTTTCATAATTGGTTTTGTTATTTAATATTCCTTTAGTCCATTTCGGGCTAAGGGATTTTTTTTAATTGGTTTATAATCAATAATTAAATGTTGGTTCTATATTGAGTTAAATGACTCTTTCACCTAAATCTGTAGTAAGATCATTGAGCGCTTGCGACCTCTGAGATGGCAATTGAGCGGCAGTTTTGTCTTTAAGGAATATCATTCAGTTGTAGCATAATTTAAGCATTTTTTCCATTCTAGATTAAGCAAACGCTCAATGATTTTCTCTACGCATCAACTCAATGATCGTGGTGTTTCGTTCTTGTCCTATGACTATATTTCTTAACTTTTGCACCCCTTATTATCAAATTTAGTATTTAAAATTTATGGCACTGAAAGAGAGAGGATTTAAAGTGAATAAAACATTTTGCACAAAATCTAGATTAACATTTGTTGTCAACATTAAGAAGCGGTTAGGCAGTTCAAACGATTTGGCGATTCAAGCAGAAAGCTCTTCTGAAGATCAAAAGTTTACTTCTTTCAAAAAAGTGCAATTTGTTCTACACACGGATTTAAACCTGAAAAAAGTGACCAACAAAATTTTTAACTAAAATGGCAGTAGATTGAGATGTCAAATAAATGAAAAAGGGGCATGTGAATTCACATACCCCCCCATGTGTAAAATTTATATATTAAATATTAGAATGGGAATCTATACCCTACAATCAATTGGTTGTACTTGAAAGCATTTCTCGCAGTTAGATCAACATACAAGTCACCTGAAAATACATTTAAAGAAGACCCAATAATAAAGTTATAGGCACCAGTCAGTTTATCTGCATTAAGGTCATCTCCCACCTTCATGAATCCTAAACCAAGACCAACATACGGGACAAATGATTTAGTCTTACTGAAAAAGTCCATTTTGTAAAGTCCATTCGCAGAGATTCCAAAAGCTGTAGGTGATCCAAAACCAAAGAATGTTTCTGGAACAAACTCAAATTTTGTATCAGCTATTTGATAGTGTAATCTATACCCAAGATTGAAAGTAGTCGTTCCACCAATATTAAATCCAGTAAAACCTGACATTCCATTGTATCTAAACTTAGAGAAAAAGCCAGTATTATTGACGTATTCTTTTGCAGTCTGTACGCTCTGCGTATTACTTTTCTGTACAGCTGGTACTACAGTTTGTGTAGTCTCTGAAGAAGAGTTGTTATCTACTGGAGTTTGTTGTGCTGGCACATTCACACTTGATAGTGTACTTATCATCATATCCTTTAAAGCATCGATCTTTTCATTAGTGAAATCAATATCTCTTTGTAGTTGGTCACTTTCAAAGGATTTGATTTTTATCTGCTCATCTGTAGCTTCTGACAAACCATTTTCGAACATTGCCTGTCTTGCTTCCATTGCTTCTAAGCTCTTTTGATTATTAGCCAACTTGCTATCGAGTGATTCCACTTGATTTTTCATCGTATAGACTAACTTTTCTAGCGTATTAGAAAGATCTTTGTTTTCTTCCTTTAGAGTAGTTTGAGCATTAGTTATCGAACCGAGTGATGTTTTGATTTCTTCTAAAGATTTTTGTAACATCTCAATCTGCTGCTCTTTCTTAAAGTTAGAAATCGCTGAATCAATATCTTGGTTGTTTCCACCCGTATTCATTTTAGGAGCAGCTCCTTGAGAGTTACCTCCTTTATTCATACCATCCATAATATCTCTCATCAGTAAGTTAAATTCAGAAGGAGACATTCTTATCTCACTTGACGGTTGCATTCTGTTACCATAACTATTATTGTTATTGTAACCATTATTATTACCATTACCGTAACCATTATTATTGTTGTTACCATTACTATATCCTCCTTGGTTCATTTGATCTTGAGGTGTATTGGCTGTTCTACCACTCAATTGATCAATTACTTTTTGGGTCCTTTCTTTTTCCTCATTGATTTCTTTTACAGCTGCTGCATCTTGCTCGATAACGGCTTGATTCAGTTTGCCTTCAAGAGCTTGTATTTGCTGTTCATACTGATCTTTTAATTCCTGTGTAGCTTGAGAATTCTCGTTATTTGAAGCTAAGATATACTCGTCGAAAGCTGATTGTTTGACAACATTGATCTTTTTCTTATTTCTTCCTATTACGAAGTTAAGCGATACGCCATAATTCCATGAAGTTTTCAATTGCTCAGGTCTAGTGATATCTTCGAAGTCTTGACTTGTAGTTAATATTGATCTTACAAATCCAGTAGCTTTCACATACTTCGAGAATGGTAGATCTATACCAAGACCTGCCATAGCGAATCCTTTATTTTCAATGCCAGATACAGTCATGGTATCTACAAAATTTCCAACATAATCTTCTCCTACGTGAATATTACCCGCACCCAATGTAAGCCAAGGAGTGAATCCTTTTCCTTCGTTAAGTTTGAAGCTAGCTTCTGCACCATACATTGCTAGTTGATCAAAACTAGTATTTGATCCGTCTTCCAATGCTCTCCAGTAGAAACCTTTAACACCGACAAGTGGTCCGAAATTAAGTCCTGCACTACCACCAGCCATGTATGTATCACGGAAAGGAAGATCTTCGTGGAAATCCATTTTAGAAGCTTGTAGTGCAAATGGCACATTCAATCCTCTAAATCCTCCTGAGAAATTATCCATATACGCTTGGTCTATATCAGTTATTTCTCCTGGCTTACGTCCTCCAAGATATAGAACTAATGAAGCTCTTAATGACCAGTTCGAAATAGGCTCTGCCAAGAACTCTTCTTGAATTAGTCCGTATGCTGCGCGTTCAGTATCGTCCATTAGGGAGTTTACAGAACTAAAGTTATATCGTGTATTTATTGCTTGTAGTCCGATTGTATATCTGTCCCCAGCTGAGAATAGTACTCCTAGGCCAGCATTAAGGTAAATTTGCTTACTCGTACTTAGAGAATCATATCCAATACTCTGAACACCAGTCCCCAAAGTTAAGTAGGGTAGTAGGCTGCCTTTAGAAAGGTTAAGTTTTAATTCACCCCCATATCTAGAAAAATCGATATCGCGGGGTGTATAAGCTAGTAATTGTTCGTCCGTTGCATCGAAACCGAATTTTGAAAGGTCAGTTTGGAAGCCTAATCCTCTAGCATAATTTGCACGGAGTTCTACAAATTGACCAAAACCCATGCCTAACATAGCACCTCCCATTGTTCCATTCTTTAACCCGGATTGCTGATTCGTCCAGTTCTGTTCTGCATATGGAGAGATCGTGTAACTTAATCCACTAACTTGCGCTTGTACATGTGCCGTAAGTGCGATAAACAAGCAAATGATAATTAATTGTATACCTTTTTTCATTGTTTTAAAATTTTTATTCATTTTGAGAATGATTCTCACTTTTATAATTTAACAATAGTATTATAATGTGCATAATTTAATATCTCCCATGAGAATAGAATTTAGAACTCTTGATACAGGTTATAAATCTATTTAATATTGGATGATATTGACTTTTTGGGATGGTGTTCATATAGTGGTAAATGCTTCGCTAAGTTTATTGAGTTGATCACCATAGAGACTCAAAAAGACCTGTCTGGTCACATTAAAATAGAAAGTTGGACTCTAGGTTCTAATTGAATTTATAGTAATCGGCTTATGTTAGTTTATATGGGAAACTATTAGAAATAGAGCGTTCTAAAACTTTTTATATTTAAGATGAGAATTAAATAAAATACTGTAAAAAGAGGCTATCTCGTAATGAGATAGCCCCTAAATTATTACTTAATGTCTCCTAAAGCCTATTAGTTATTTATTCCTATGTTTCCTTGAGCTACAATTGTACCCAAATCATTTGCGCTCATGTGTACATTAACGTAACCATCATATAACTTAAGCAATTGATAGTTCATGGCTGTTCCATCATCTAAGGTTCTAATACTTGTTACACTTTTACCAGTTGATCCACTTACAGGATTGAATGAAAACGCAATTGGTCCACCCGAAGCTGCATCATTTTCATGAATGTGCGCAGGATGTTCTCCTCCATCTGGAGTTCCAGATAACTCGATGGTCGCTAAAACGGAACCATCTTTTCTTTCAGCAAATGTAATGTCACCTGAGATCCCTGGCGTATCTTTTTCATTCAAATCGAATGTTTCTTCTTCTCCTGTTAATTCATTAGTCCCGATGTCGCCTTGAGCAACTATTGTTCCTAATTCGGAAGAACTTAAATGTACATTAACGTAAGCATTTGCGGTTAATATATCATTGTAATCATAAGCCTCACCATCATCTGTTGCTCTTATATCAGTAGAACTTGTTCCTGTAGTTCCATCAACCGATGTAAGTGTTACCACGATACCTCCTGTTTCTGCAGCACTGTTCATATGTATATGTGCTGGATGTACTCCTCCATTTGGTGTTCCGTCAATATCAATCTCAGCTAATGTATTTCCATTCTTTCTTTCTCTGAATGTTATTGATCCTGAAATATTATCTACAGCTCTCTCTTCCAAATCATACTTAATTGATTCGCCTGTGAGTTTATTAGATCCAATATCACCTTGAGCAACAATAACATCTAATTCCGATGATGACTTATGAATATTTACATATGCATCTAGGTCATCAATTTGTGCGAAGGTCAAGGCATTACCGCTATCATCTTTATCAAATATAGTAACACTACTTCCAGTTGCTCCAGCTACAGGTGTAAGTGATACTAGTATGTCGCCACCTTGAGCGGCACTATTCATATGTACATGGGCGGGAAGTGTAGTTCCACTTGATGTCCCTGATAAAGTAATCTCGGCTTGGATCATACCATTTTCTAGCTCTACAAACTCAATATCTCCACTTATATCAGAATCAGACCTTTCATTTAGATCGTATGAAATATCATTTCCAGTAGTCATGTCGTCATCATCTCCACAACTTACCATTGTGAATGCTACGAATGCTACTATTACCATAAAGTATTTAAATAAATTCTTAGTCATTTTTATTATTTTTGATTTAAATTAATTGTTATTATAGGTCTTACTCTGAAATGAGTAAGATTGTTTGGTTTAGTTGTGAAATAATTATTATGATGAATGTAAATTATAGTATTCTGAAGTTTAATTGAATTAATAGATAAAATTATAATTCTATTTCACAATAATTTTTGTGTAGGAATTCTTTGGTAAAGAGTGACTTGCAAAGCAAACGCGCGTAGTTTTTTTCAAGAAATAAATGAACGCCGGTAGCACTAGAAATGCCTATGCGCGTTTGCTTATTCGTAGCAAGCCACTATTGGGCGAGCGGCAAACAAGGTTTAATTCTCCGTGCACTGTTTTCACGATAAATTATTCGAAAAACGAGTAATAGTTCAGAAGTAATTCGATGAAAACTCATAATCTATAAGGGAATTCACTTCTTAGGAATATCCCTACGTAGACCAATTTACGCATAGCTTGTTGAGATGAGTTGATGCTTGATAAGGTTTTTTCTTAAAAAGTATGAAATGTAGCGATTCTATTCATGTATTCACTTGGTAATAATCCAAATTCTTTTTTGAATAATTGACTAAAGTGACCTTTATTGGTGTAGCCAATTTTGTATGCAATTTCACTTATTGAAAGATTGCCTTGGTCCAGAAGATTAAGCGCTATATGCATTTTTAAAGTGATTGTGAACTGTCGAATAGATTTTGAGAATAATAGATTAAAACCCTTTTGAAGTTTGTTGGTATTCATACCTATAAGGTGACTTAATTCTTTCACTGTAGGTGTTAAATGGATATTATCAATGATAAAATTCTTTGCTTTATTGATTAGCTTGATGTCATCATCGTTAAATCTATAGGATGTCGATCCTAAGTCAGTTTCAACTCTAAATCTTTTTATTAAAGTGGTAATAAGTTTCAAAGATTTTGCTTCGATTAACAACTTACGTTCAAGACCTGATTGTTTGCTTTTAAATAGGTCTGCAATTGTATTTACTATAATAGGTTCCGATGTGGTTTCAAAATAGAATGATTTTTCACCAATTGTATCATGAAACATTTCATTTAAAGCTGTAGGAATAGTACCCAGATCACATACGATCTTTCTAAGAAACAAAAACCGAACAACTTCAACTTGAATAATTTGAATTCGGTTGCCAGGGTGGATAAGCATTTCGTAATTAGTGTTACCCTCAGGCGCATATATCATCGCCTCGTTTGTATTCACTGAATGCTTTATGTTTGTGTTACTACTTTCTAATTGTACTTCACCTCTATTCGTGTAGTGAAATTGAACAGGGTGCCTTCTTCCTAAATTATATTTAATTAAGATTGGTTGCTTGAGATCGATGTCATAAGATATTACACTAACGCCATGATCAAAATTAATACCTCTTATAGTTCCTTCCCCAAATTGATTATCAAATTTAAACGAGTATTCGCCACAATCATTTTCTACTTCGGAATTAAACATATTCGCGAGATTCATAATGCGGGCTTCAAAATTAAAATTTGTTATTGTTATTGATTGCATTTGTAATATTTGATTTCGAGCACTAACTGTTTCGTTTCGAGTACTCGAAAGCGTTTGTCTCTTTTAAATTTGTATTTTAATTAGAGATGAGGAAGTATATATGCTACATCTTATTTCTAGTGGGTTTATTTCACGTATTCTAAGATATAATAGTTTTAAATATGCTGTAGAGGAATTGGTGTTGCTCTTGGCCCTCCTGAATTTATTCAGGAGGTTTTTTATTATACGATAAGGGTACCTAGTTGATTTGTTTTTTTTGATCTACTCAGTTGCTCTACAATTTTTAAATATATATTATTGATATCCTTCAGAACACTTTGTAATTCGCTTGGAATATCATCGCTTTCAACAGCTTCTTCTACAAATCTTAGTTGTGTAGCTTCAATTTCAAGTAATACTCCAACAAGTAGATTATTATCTTTTATTTCGGTAGAGTTTTTGACCCTATAGCCTTTTAAGTCGATTTTTTGTAAAGTTGTTGGGACTTCATCCATGCCTTCTGAATTAGGTAGCAAGTCTAATATCTTACGCTTAGCATATATTAAACTGTCTATTAATCCGTACATGGCACTTTTTTCTGTCCTAGAATTTAACATGCCTCTTAGTACCACTAAGTCATCCTTTAATATACCTTGAAGTTTGGGGATTATTGTAGCTGAAGAAGTGTTAGATTTATTCATTTTTTATATTTGCGTTTTATAAATAGAGTAGTCCGAAAGTTTCTTGATTTCAATAAATGGATTGAAAGTGCGAATTAATTATTATTTACTTTTGGTTTTGCTCCGTTGCTTCGATTACCAACAGTATTAAGCATATCTTTCATCGGAACTCCACCCTTAATACCAAAGTCTAGAGTTCTAATTGGGTAAGGGATCATTATATCATTAGCATCAAATTCTTTCTTAATTATCTTCATTGCATTTGACCGCTCTAAAAGATAGTCAGTTTGAGAACTGCTCTTAATCCAAAATCTAGCTAGAAAATTTATTGAACTGTCGCCGAACTCATTAAATATTATATCTATTGATTTATCGGGTAGTATATTCGGAATGTTTTTCAAGGTATCTTTAAGTAATGCCTCCACTTTATCCAAATCATCCCCGTAGCTTACACCACATGACACTTCAATCCTTCGTTCTCCGGAAATTGTAAAGTTTGTCAATGAATTTTGGATTACGTCTTTATTTGGTATGATTACGATTTGACCTGACGGTGTTTTTATTTTGGTAGCCCTCAAATCAATATCAGTAATTGTTCCAAAGTGATCATTTGTCTTTACTAAATCACCTATTCTATACAGCTTTCGTACTGACATAAAGACTCCTGAGAAAAGATTGTTCATTGGATCTTGTAGTGCAAGTCCTACAGCTAAACCTAATACACCTGCAGTTGCAAGTATTTTATTTATTGTTTCACCAAGGTTAAGTACACTCAGCACTATAAAAAGTATAATGACACCAAATATTACAGCTGTAAGATTTGAAATGAGGTTTAATACAGTCTTGTTGGAAGTAAACTTAGAAGTTGCTTTTACAGCGGCTTTACGCACATACTTTGAAAAAAAGAAGGCCAAAGTAGCAACTACAGTTGCAATTAATATATTTGGTATTTGCAAAATAAATTCATTAAGCCAACTACCTAGCTTGCTTGTGAGATTATTATATGATCTTGAAAGTTGTTCTGAGAATGATTCCATAATGTTTCAAATTCTTTCTTTTAATACTCTGTATTGGTCAATTTTGTTCGATTTAATAATTGTTTAATTTTTAAAGGTCACACGTCGTAAAGTAGATTGAGAACAGGCAGAGGATATTAAAGTCATTTAATCAATTCACAATGATAAAATATTTATTTTCTTTGTTGTTTTCTCAGTTTTCTGGCTCTGTGATTTGCTTTTGCTCGCTTGAGGTTTCGACTTATTAATTGAAGTCCAGCGGGAAAGAATACCAACCCTATTATGATGGCTACATATTTAAACTGTCCTAAGCTTATTGCATCAGTAGTGCTGTAAATAAATAGGACTATCATTAGAAAACCCAATAGAGTTAATTTAAGGCCGAATGTGAATTTCATTAAAATCTTTTTTGTGTATATGTATATTTCTATAATCGAAAACACTTAAGTGAAATGATAAAGAAGGTAAGGAGGTTTAGTGGAGTATAAATATAGATTAATTAACCTAGATTTTTCTAGGTCAATTGATCTATGGAAAATATGATTAAGGTAATATTTAGGGTTTCTAGACTTTAGAAAGTAATCTCATAATTATTGCAAAAACTGCAAACAACAATAAAAGATGTATTAAGTTACCAACTACAGCGCCAAATCCGATATAACCAAGCAACCAACCTAGAATAAGAACTACGATAATAATGTTTAATATGCCTCTCATTTTGTTTTGTTTTATGAAGTTAAAGAATAATTTTAGAAGTTAGCTTATGATTGAGATCAAAGGCTCTCTGCTTTCATTTTTATTACTTCAGACATTTCTAAATTGTTCGATTTATTCACAATTTTGTCTTAGACTATGTAGTTCCATGTCTGTAAGATTGGGGAATTAAATTTGGATGATTATCGTGAATCGTAAGCAACTGATATCTAGAGCGTTTGAGCTTACAGAACTAACTGATTCATTAAGATTAATTAAATAAGTTCTTTTAGGAACCAAATTAAAGAGCGATTGGTAGACCACATTTCTTTGTTTGATGCAATAACTGAGAGTTTGCATTTTGACCACTTTTTATACGACTCATCTTGTACTTTCTTACAATTGAAAGAACCTTAAAATTCGGTCCTGGGGTTCTTTGTTAGTGACAATTATTGAACTTTGTCATATATAAAAATTCTGCAAACAGTATTTATAAATTAAAATCTTCAATGCTTGTGTCAAAATTATCAAATAGATATTTTCGGATAAAAGTGCCTTACCATAAGAAATTCTGACTTGGTCATATAGAAAAGTGAAATTTCGAAGAATTCTTTATTCGCTTGCAGCGGTGTAGCCAAATTCAAGCTCATTTGCCTTTATTGTCCCGAATTTCAAACTTTCGATTTCTTATTACAGAGTTCAATAGAGAATATTAGGTTCTTATAAATTCAATTTTTCTATCTATCCAATATAAAGCCTAAATACTTTTACAACTGATCCGTTGGTATGCTGTCTTTTGAAACAATTTTGTCTTCAATAAATACGGAATAATCGGAGGCCGTAATCACATCTTGATTATGGATGGTATATTCATAAGTAAATTTACTCCCAAAGAGTACAATGATAGAAGAATAATAGACCCAAAATAGAAAGATGACAAGAGAGCCACTGGCTCCGTAAGCAGAACCAATGTCAGAGTTTGATAAGTAGAATCCAATAAAGAACTTCCCTGTAAGAAAAAGCACGGAAGTGAATAATCCACCTATCCAAACATTTTTCCATTTTACCTTAACGTCTGGTAATGTTTTAAAGATAAGTGCAAAAACGGAGGTTGTGACAAATAGAGAAAGGCTGATATTACCAACCCATATAAGAATAGATTCAGTTTGACCAAAACTGTTTATAACATAATTTTGAAATAATGAAAGTATAGAATCAATTACCAAAGATACAAGAAGAATAAACCCAATGCTAAATAACATGGCAAACGATAGAATACGATCTATAAGCATCTTTAGCCACCCTAATGAAGGTTTCGGAACAACACCCCAAATTTTATTTATTCCATCTTGTAGAGAAATAAATACCGTCGATGCACTTACAAATAGTACTACCCATCCAACGATTTGTGGTAGAATTCCTGATTCAATTAAAGTCGCATTTTCTAGTATGGTTTCTGCTTGATCTACTGTGTTTGGTCCAAGATATTTGTTGAGTTGGTATAATAAGTCTCCTTGAATTTTGTTTTTATCATATGCAGTGCTTAGTATATTGATAGTTATTAATAGAATAGCTGGTAATGATGCAACTGTGTAAAAGGCTAGGGATGCTGCATAAGTTAGTGGTGCATCATCAAGAAATGACGTAATTGCTGACCATAATATTTTTAAGCTTTTCATTTTTTATTACTTGTTGATATTGGGTTAAAACAATAAGTGATCGTAAGGATTATCCAACGATCACTACTTGCTATTTGATTACTATCCATCATTCCTGATGTGTAACTTATACTTTTTTTATCAAATTCATGACTAATCCGCCTAGGAAGAGTACGATGAAGATATAAAAGATAATTTTCGCTATTCCGGCGGAAGCACCTGCTATCCCTCCGAAACCTAATACTCCTGCGATAATTGCTATTACTACAAATGTTAGAATCCAACGTAACATAATTTTTAGTTTTGCGATTGATAGTCTAATTATTATACTATTCAATCTGGTTAAGAGTTGTTTGATATTTCCCTTACTAATAAATAAGTGAATAGTTCGATTTGAGCGGATAAAAAGAGTAATTATTATTTATAATTTTAGAGGT
>Ga0209187_1001980_pt1 | contig 21119 bp, 4 predicted proteins | sample BantaG_FD_187430 | JGI IMG/M metagenome (GOLD analysis project Ga0209187, IMG submission 187430) | Marine algal microbial communities from Bantry Bay, Ireland - BantryBay_4 metaG (SPAdes) (version 2) | ecosystem: Host-associated > Algae > Red algae > Unclassified | place: Bantry Bay, Ireland...
TCAGCGTTTCCACAAGAATCAGAAACAATGTAGCTGATCATCGTAGTACCGACTGGGAAAAAGTCTCCACTTGAAGGATTGGTATCCACCCGGTCAATGATAATATCACTGATATTACAAGTAGTCGTAGCTGCTGGCATATCCCAGGTTACCGTGGTACCTTCTTCGCAGATAGGTGCATTTATAATGATGTCCTCAGGACAGTTAGTCAATGTTAATACAGAAGGCGTCGCCTCCACAACTACATCAAACAAACATATTTCTTCGTTTCCACAATCATCACTGATTCGGTAAGCAATTTGTGTACTACCCACTGGAAAGTTTCCACCACTTTGAATTCCTTGAATCTGTGTAATGGTTACTTCGCCATTTTCACCGACAGCCTGCTGACAAGGTAATTCCATAACAACCATGTTTGGGCTCCATTCTGGTAAATCATTCCATGTACCATCTGAGAACACATGAGTATAGTCTTCGCCATCTCGATTATCTGGTTCGTTAATACTCCAGTTAGTGTACGTGACAGGAGCTCCAGTAGTCCAAACAAAAGTTCCTTCGTTCTCTATATCCGTTAGAGCTAACCAATAGCGGTCTTCTCCGGCTGCGTTGCGTAAAAAAGTATTTTCTGCCTGGCTATTTATCACTGGCAAATATCCACCACGAGCTTCTACATAATCTTTTGCAAGATGGTATTCCAGTATGCCATCAGTTTTTTTATAGTAGTGAGAATTATTAAATGTTCCCAAGTGTACCATTCCGTCTACTGCAGGTGCAGCAGCACAAGAGTTTGCGACTACCACCGAGCAAGGGATTTCGATTACGGCTTCAGCTTGAAAGTGCTCGTCCCGATCAGTCCATTCTCCACCATCTTTCAGGAGACGGGCAAAATGCTCAGTTCCGTTACCGTTATTAGGCTCACCACTACGCCAGTTAACGTAACTAGAATTACCTTCGGTCCACGTAAAGCTACCTTCCTGTGCTTCGTCGTTATAACCAATCCATACGTAATCCGCCATAATATTGCTACGGATAAATTCGTTTTCTCCGGCATCATTTACCGTTGCCAAATGACCACCCATGTGTACCGCTAAATCACGCGCCTGGTGCCAGGTTAAGCTATTAGTACTAGAACAATAGTATTTGCTGTCATTTCTTTCTCCCAAATAAACTAATCCTGTAATTTCGTTAGGCGTGTTACTACAATCGATAGTTGCTTCCACCACTACTGGGCAAGGAATTTCGATTACGGCTTCAGCTTGAAAGTGTTCGTTACGATCAGTCCATCCTCCAGTACTCTTTAGAATACGCGTATAGTGTTCAATTCCGTTCAGGTTGTTAGGCTCTCCGCTGTTCCAGTTGGTGTAGCTAGAGTTGCCACTTAACCAGCTAAAGTTTCCTTCCTGCGCTTCGTCAGTATAACCAATCCAGGCGAAGTCAGCCATGATATTGCTACGGATAAATTCGTTTTCTTCCGCATCATTTACTGTTGCCAAGTGACCACCAAAATTAATGGCTAAATCACGTGCCTGGTGCCAGGTTAAGCTATTGGTATTAGAGCAGTAATACTTGCTACCGTTTCTTTCTCCCATGAAGACTAATCCTGCTATTTCATTAGAAGTAGCACTACAGTCAATTATGGTATTTGGGGTTTGGCTGCAGGTTGAAGTTGCTACAGGCGCAGTAAAAGTTACTTCAGTAAAGCTAGCACCAGGTAGCGTGCTCGCAGTAACATCGCTGCTACAGTTGGCGTTGATAGCTGGACTGTCCGTCGCAGTAATTGGCTCAACGTAAGGAATGATAGTAACAAAATCCTCACAACTGTTGGTTCGTCCGAAGTTATCGGTAATAGTCAATTCTACAATTCTTACTCCTGCATCCGCAGCCGTGAAAGAAGTAGGTGAAATACTATATTCTACGATTTGTGCACCACAAGAACCGTAGCTGCGGCCACGGTCGATGTCTGCAGCAGTAAACTCAACGATTCCACTTTCATCTAACTGAAAGAAAACATCACTTTTACAAGCAGGTTGTGGTAATGGTGTTTGGTTAATATCTGTAAAGGTTTCTCCAAACTCAAGATTTGTCTCGTTAGCAGTACCGCTAATTTCGTAAGTCAAACCATCTGTCTGGATACTTCCTCCGATATTGGTTGAACTTTCCTGAACAAGAACAGCGCAAATTTCCATAGTGATCTCACCTTGGTTATTTACGTTACTTTTATTTTCCAACTGTCCACCAGATTTAATCATGATTCCCTGGTTATTGACCAGATTATTTTCGTTCATGATTTTTCCGGAAAGTTCCATGCTCGTATTATTTCGAAGCGTTCCATTATTGGTTAGAACACAGGCAGACTGTATCCCAAAGCTTCCATTGTTTATCAGTGATCCGCTATTTGTAAATGCACTGTTAATTTGCAACTTTGCATTCGCTGCGATCTCAATAACACCAGAAGTAGTATTGACCAATTCACTACCAAAAGGAAAATCAACAAATCCGGTCACGTTGAGTGTACCGGAGTTTTCCAATTTTTGGGTAGTAATAAATTTACCAGTAATAGAAAGCGTACCTTGATTATTAATGGGTCCGTTACTATTTAAGTCACCAAGACTATTGAAAGTTCCCAGGTTATTCAATTCGGCAGATCCCGCGTGCTCGTAAGTACCGAAGTTATCAAAAGCACCGTTGTTATTAAAAATACCGTCATTATCAAAAACCATTGCTCCGGCATTGATAAAATAGTTTTCGTTAATAATAATACCACCACCAAAATTGATGATAGTTCCATTATTGAAAACTATACTGTTAAAAGTAAGGGTGCCTGCGTTTTGAATGGTAAAATCAATCACCGGACTTCCTCCGTAAACTGGTGAATTACCACCCTCCATAGCAGGTAAAGTGACCGTTTGGCCACTAGTAGGAATTCCAGCTGTCCAATTGGAAGCATCATTCCAGTCGTTGCTGACTGCCCCGGTCCACAGGGTTTGGGCATTCATACATAAAACACATAAGGTGAAAACCAGTGTGTACAAGAATTTTGTCATTTTAAAATAATTTTGATAAAAAAATAGTGTTTTAGATGTCTTAGGAAGCTATTGAGGATTAGCTCCTATTATAATATTGCGAGGGGAAATTAAAGCCAAGAGAATAAACTGGAGAAAATTAATTAAAGGGAAAATTTTATGGGAGATTTTAAATCTGGGAGTTTACTTTGGGAGGTGGCTGTTGGTGAATTTTGGATCTAAAAAAGAGGGGAATATAGATTTGGTTGGGGGCAATTCGAGGATAAAAGTATAGGCAATCAACAGATATGTCAATTTAAATTGTGTTTATTAAAAAAAATACCAGATTGAGGGTAGTTAAGATATGTATATTAAAAATAATGTGTAATTTAGAATAAAATTTTGCGTTAAGTTAATTACACCTTATATTTGTTCGCTATTTTTATATTTTAAATGATATAACTTTTTTTTATAGAAAAAAAACTTGAATTGAGAAAACTATTATCAGAATAGAGCGCCATTCTGTTACTTTTTAGCTATAAAAAAAGAGGTTACCCCTATTCTCGATTCTGCCCAAAACGAGCAAGCACTAGATTCCCAAATGACTTTACTTGATTTATTACCCTACGAATATCCGGAGGATTTACCTTCGATGGAGGTAAGAATTACCAACCCTGCTACCATCGGCACCTTACGAGAAATGGAAGAAATCCGGTATCTGGAATCCATCAGTTATGTTCTGGATCCTGATGCTGTTAGTATGAGCTTTTAAGAGTAGCTGAATTTGATTTTAGGCAAAAAGTAAAAGTACTTTAACTAAATAGTCATTCCAGTTAATACTGTCGGTTAATTTGGCGAATTTTGAGACTGCACTTCGTTAAAAATACTATCTCATCAGCGTCAGATCACCTCGGTATTGTTGTTTAAATCCATCTTTAAATAATACCTCGGCAACGAATATATAAACGCCATTTTCTGCATTTCTACTCCCCTCTCTTCCTTCCCAACCGATTAATTCATTTGGGCCAATATTCTCTCGTCCATAAATCTGTGCGCCCCAGCGATTAAATACCTTTAAGGATAAAATCGTTGCGACATCTTCTCCCGTGGCAACTGTAAAAATATCATTCAATCCATCTCCATTGGGTGAAAAAGTATTCGGAATATAAACATTTCTTCGCTTTTCTACGGTAACTAATTTCTCGTCAATCGCTTGACAGTTAGTCAAGGTATCCGTTGCCTTCACTTGATACAACTGGGTAAATATTGGAGTGTCTGTAAATTCAGAACAAGCAATACAAATTGCAGTATCTACTAATTCCCATTCAAAAATTACATGGTCACTATTAGAAATCGCTTCGAGGTTTATTTCTTCTCCAAGTTCAATCGTTTCATCTTCTCCAAGTGTCACCACCAATTCTTCTGGAGCAGCGACTACGAAAGGAAAAGCCGTTCGACAACCAGTGATTTCTTCGATATATAATTCGTACGATCCAGCCACTAAAAACCCGAAACTTTGTACGGTAGAAAACCCCTGTTCAGGATTTAGTGAAAACAAAAAAGGAGACGCTCCACCCACCACTGTATCCACCAGAATAGCACCACCGTTATCTCCCGATAAACAGGTAATATCCTGCACCAAAAATTGCGGAATAACCGGATCCGCCGTAGTCATTTCAGCGGATGCTATTGCTGTACAACCATTAGCATTAGTTACCGTAATTTCATATAATCCACTTGATATGTTTTCCAACCTGGAAGCATTACTTCCCGTAGACCACTCATAGATTAAATCACCTGTAATAGCAGTCACCTGAGCCTCGACAATTCCATCACTCGCATCGCTACAGGTGATGGGCCGAACCGTAATAATCTCAGCCTTCATCGGAGCGGCAGGCGCATCCACAGAAATTTCCGCTACTGTGGTACAACCATCAGAATTTGTCACCGTTACCCGATGTACTCCGGCAGTTAAATTCAGCGCTTCCTCCGTTGTTTCACCGTTATCCCACAGGTAAGATACTGATGTGCCATTGGTCGTAATTACTGCTTGACCATTAGCTTCACCAAAACATATAACTGACTGACTATTAATTACTTGTGCCTGTAATTCCGTTGGCTCACTAACGGTTAAATTACGCGTCGCAATACAGTTATTAGTGTCGGTTACCGTCACCTGAAAAGTTCCGGCACAAAGTCCTGTAACGTCAGAAGTATTCTGTCCATCAGACCAGTCAAAAATATAAGGAGCCGTTCCTCCATTTATCTGAATTTCCAGGTTTCCATCACAATTTCCAAAGCAGGAAGCAGCGACATTATTTGCTTCATTGATGACCAATAATTCAGGTTCTGTAATGAAACCTGAGAGGGTGGTCTCCCCCCAAACATCCGAGACGATAATCTCGTAATTTCCTACTGATAAATCATCAATAATTCCCGTTCCACCTTCGGTGGTTACGACTCCATTTCCACTGGTTCCGTTGTCTCCTGTCCAGATATAATTATAAGGTGCTTGCCCATTCGATACCTCAAAGGACAGACGTCCATTATCTTCGCCAAAACACTCCAGAATATCATTCGTTACTTCGGTCAAAATATTTACTGGAAACAAGATGACTACGCAACTTTCGTCCGTACAATTGCCATCCAGATCGGTGACCGTGACACAGTAAGTTTGACCACCCGTTAAATTGGTAATACTTGAATTTGTACTTCCGTTAGACCACTCAAAACTGATATTACCCGATCCTCCAGTGACCAGGGCACTGGCCGTTCCGTCAGCTTGTCCCAATCCACTAGCTTCAGTATCTAAACTACTGCTCACCGCCAAATTTCCTAGCACAGTCAGGTTAATCGTAACCGTACTATCACAGCCATTCTGGGCCGCTAATACTTCCGTAAAAGTCCCCGTATTTTCCAGATTGCTGGTACCAATATCAAAGCTTTCACCGAAGCAAATGGAAGGGTTAATGGTAGAAAGGATTTCTGGTAGAATAGTCAAATTTCCAGTCACTACACTATCACATCCAAACTGACCCGTCAGCACTTCTGAAATTGGGCCACTATTTTTATAAAAGACATTTCCTACCGCTAAACTATCCCCAAAACATAAAGTTTCAATTACGGTTTCGTTGACAAAAGGCCGGATATTTAACAAACCAGTTACCGTACTATCGCAACCAGAAAAAGAAGTTAGATTTTCAAAAACAAGTCCGGCGTTTGTATAAAAATTGTTCCCTACCAAAAGAGAATCACCAAAACAGATCGTTTCATTTATAGCGGTAATAATGGGCTGTGGTTCAATTACCATAGCGGTAGTAGTCGTGGAACCAAAAGCATCGGTAATTGAAAAATTATACGTACCTGGTGGCAGGTTGTTAATGATTCCGTTTCCTCCTTCTTCAGTGACCATTCCAGTCCCATTTAATCCATTCATCGAATTTTCCCAAGTGAAATTGTAAGGTATCACTCCATTAAAAATCGTAAGACTTAATTCCCCATTTATATCGCCAAAACATTCCAACAGTTCATTCTCAATCAATGTTTGAATATTACTTGGAAATAAAACCAAAATGCAATCCGTCGTTTGACAGCCTGCACCATCGGTAACCGTCACACAATAAGTAGATCCTCCTGTGAGATTTGCCACTACTTCGGTGTCCGCACTGTTGTCCCATTGATAGGTATAATTTCCATCTCCCCCACTCGCGGTCACACTCGCCGTTCCATCCGATATTTGATAGGCAGATGCTTCCACCGTAAGTGCTAAATTTAAAGTCACCGGTGGGTTAACTTTAAGGTTGGTCAGAATCGTACTATCGCAACCCGTTACGGAGGTAAGCACATCCGTATAATTCCCACTGGTATTGTAAAAAATATTATCTCCTACTGTAAATACATCTCCCTGACAAATCACTGGATTTTGTGTGACCCGGTATTCTGGTAATACTGTTAAATTTCCAAAGACGATGCTATCGCAATTCTGCCAGGAGGTTAGCGTCTCAAAAATAGGCCCGCTGCTATCATAAGTGGTGGTTCCAATAGTCTGACTTAGACTAAAACAAAGGACTGGATCAATTTCTGTTTCAATTTGATCCCGAATCGTCAAAAAGCCATTTATCAAACTATCACAACCGTGTACATCTACCAAAATTTCCTCAATTGGTCCGGTAGTGTCATATACATTGGTTCCAACGGGTGAGGATTCTCCAAAGCAAAGGGTCGGAGTTAGAATTGTCTCATTCAATGTCCGAAAATTAACAAAGCCGTTGATGGTGCTATCACAACCATTTTGGGCAGTCAAAACTTCCAAAATTGGACCCTCCGTATCATAGGTAGTGGTTCCAACCGGTAAAGAGGCCCCAAAACAAAGGGTTTCATTTAGGGTAGTTATAATCGGTAGTGGATCGAGCACTACTCCACTTGCTACTTTGATTCCAAATGCGTCTGTAATGGTAAAGGAATAATCTCCTGCGGGCAATCCATTTAGGACCGTCGTTCCTCCCTCTGTATTCACGGTTCCATTACCAGACAAGGTGGCGTCATCATTTTCCCAGTTATAGTTGTAAGGAATAGCTCCGTTGGATATTTGAAAACTTAACGTTCCCTCCGAATCTCCCGGACAATTGAGCAAATCATCCTGAACCGATACGATTATATTACTTGGAAATAAAATTAATACACAATTTTTAGCGGTGCAGCCAATGGCATCCGTGACTGTTACACAATAGTTATTTCCTCCCAAAAGATTGGTGGCGGTTGGGCTGGTTTCGTTATTTTCCCATAAATAGGTATAGGGAGCGATTCCTCCCGAGGAGGTAACCATAGCCGCTCCATCGGGTGTCTGATAACCAGTAGCTTCTACTGTTTGATTAACTTCCAGATTCAATAAAGGAGCCACTTGCAAATTTGTGAGGATCGTACTATCACATCCATCAAATGCGCTAACTACATCTGTATAAACTCCCGTCGCATTATAAGAATTACCCGCTATTTCTATCTCAGTCCCGGCACAAATGGCAGAATCTATGGTAACCAGATTTTGGGGCATGATGGTCAAGGTCCCTTCCACCAGACTATCACAACCAGCGTCCGTGAATAGCGGAACAGAAATAGGTCCCGCAACCGTCAGAAAACTTTCCCCAACCAGTAAAGTATCTCCAAAACAGATAATCGGATGGATGGTCTCTACTATTGGATCATAGCCAGCATCTGTAACCGTCACAGAAAAAACACCCCCTCGATCTACGGGTCCTCCATTTAATAAAAGATAGTAAGTCTCACCTGGAGTCAAGCAGGATAATTCCAGATTTTCGTCCAAATTGGCTGAATCATATCCCGCAGCAATTTCGGTGAAATTACCGTTACAGGTTTCATCGTCTGACGCAAATGCTGCCAGTTGAATATCTACCGCATCCAGTCCACCATTTTTTCGATTCTGATCACTGACTGCCGAAATTAATACATGCCGGGAATCCGGTGCCTGAAAAGTAAACCAAACAGAGTTATCTGCAGTAAACACACTATTTAACGGATCAGTGGGTTTTCCAGTGGCACATAAATTACTGATCGTAAAACCAGTATTTAGCTGACCTCCGGTGGGCACCGCTCCTAAAAAAGTCGCTTCACAAATTTGATCCGGAGCTTCCGAAATTCCTTCGTCCTGAACTTGCAATCCAAACAAACCAGTTAATCGATTGGTTGGTGGCGGAATAAATCCATCCACTAAAATATAATAAGTACGATTGGGTTCCAGACAATTAGCTACCATTAACTCGTCTGGATCACCACTGTTCCAACTGGAAGTCACCAGTTCGAATTCACCCGTACAATCAGCCGTACTGGATTGGTAGATGGCCATTTGCAAATTTAAAAATTCTCCGTTATTCTGCGGATCACTAAGGCCAAGAATGGATGCGATGGAACCTAGGTCATTGGAGGTGGTAAAGGTAAACCAAACGCTAAAGTTATTTTGCCAGCCAGTTCCGTCTGAGACGGTATTGGGTTCATCCAGTCCGTCGGAACAATAATTATTATAAATATCCTGGGTAGCATCTCCGAGTTGTTGACCAGTGTTGAGCTCCCCTAAATCAATGGCACCACACATATTATCATTGCCCTGATCCGTCAGCGTTCCATCGGTCTGTATCGTAAATTCCACGTATCCACCGGAGGGTTGATCTTCGGGTAAGTTGAGGATATAGTCAACTGATCCGGAGTATGGTACGATAAATTGCTCACAGATTTCCGTGCGACATTGTTCGTTGGTATTGCAAAGCAATCCGTCGTTTTCGTAAGCTTTAAAGCAAACATTGATAATAGGTAGATCGGGCAGACAAGTAATCTGCTGAGTAAATTGCGTTGTCGGCAAAGAATTAAAACAAAAGGGATTTCCTAAATAATGTTCCCAGCCTTCAAACTGTACATCTACCGCCCACATGGGGTCGGGCGCTCCAAAAAAATCATCACAGGTAGTAGTGGCATTCCCCCCCGTCACAGTTAAGGAAATTGTTGCCTGCGCGAAAAGATTATTGGAAAAAACAAGAATACCTACAAACAGGGTAAGGCCCCAAATTCGGGAAGTATAAAGCTGGTTTAAAACGGTTGCCATCGGGGAGTCTTTGTATTCGTAATTCTATAAGGAATATTGACAAAATAAATGACGATTCTATACTTTCTCTTTTTCTGCCACTCTGCATTTATTTAATCCTCATCCCTAAGGTTTATTTTATAGAAGTTATTTAAAAATGTCTACAGAAAGTGAGGCTAAGGAATGAGTTAATAATAAGTTATAAAGGTTTGAGTTGATTATTTTGCGGCTAATCGAGTCCATAAAAAACGATTTATGCCGAGCATAATAGCTTGCCTCGGTTGAAAGCCAAGGAGTTTTTTAGGGCCGAAGAGTAGCCACAAAAGAAGCAGTCAAATGTTATAAGTTATTCTTTTAATGATCCTAAGTGCCGTCGGCAGGAATAAGTTAGCCGCAACTGTTGTACTTCATGCTTAATCAACTTCATATCTAGATATCAGCAATTTACCAAGATTAATGGGAAAAGAAGCCCTAAATATTATTTAAAATTGGTTAAGATCAAGTTAAGCAAGGCTTATCCCCTAGTGATTTTAGCACCTATCAATAAAAAAGACCGCAGCAGATGTGCTACGGTCTGAAAACCTTTTAAATAAAAAGTAAGGAAGCAAGTAGAACTACCTACCTCCATAAAAGCTATCTTAGACTTTAACGGTATAATTCAAAGAATCCTCTGAAAGTCCGATTGTCTTCGCCGTTCAGTTTCAAGAAGTAATAATAAGTACCATCCGGTAGATCTTTGTCACCATCCCAGGTCCCATCCCAATCGTTTTGATAATTTTCAGCCTCAAATACCTGATTTCCCCAACGGTTATATATCACTAGCTCTGCCTCCGGAAAATCTTCAATACCTGCGATATAGAAAACATCGTTAAGTCCATCTCCATTTGGAGAAACAGCGGTAAAGATGACGATATCCGTACATTCAATGAAAACAAAAACGCTAGCCGTATCACAGCCGTTTGGATTACAGATAACATAGTCAAATTCATCCCAACGCTCACAGGTTTCGTCTTCTGGGTTATAAGTCACCGAACAATCCAGATTTAAAACTGCGGTTCCCCAACTTGGCTGGGTAAGCAAATAGGCGGTATCTATACCTCCGAATATTACATCATTGGCTTTGATATCAATGACAACAGGTGTACCCGTGAAGGTAGTAGCGGTGTCATCAACTGCTTGAGGCGTTTCAAAATAGGGTTCTACCAAGATGCAGAAATAGGTCGTATCACAGAAATTATTGGCATCACAAACCACCACACAAGCGGTATCTTTACCTAGTTCTAATCCAGCATATTCTACACAGAAGGTTTCATTATTCACAAAGAAATCTACGCTTCCGGTAGATTGATCTCCACAGAAATTATCTATGGAAACAATAGACCCGGCAAGTCCCGATGTATCCGGACAATAAACTACTTCTTCGCCAATAAAAATGGTATCAACAATCAAATCTGGTCCATCTACCGAACAAGGATTCGTCGTAATCAATAATTCAATCGTATCGCAGAGTCCACTCAGATCACAGATCTCAACACATGCGGTATCGGTACCCAAGGCAAAACCAGTATAATTAATACATTTATTTAAGCTATCAATGCTAAAGACTACGGAAGTACCACCTTGCTCTTCACAGATATTTTGGAAGCTACTGATTCCGCGAACACTAAAGTTCATGGTGTCAATGCAGTACGTCTTCGTTTCACCGAAACAAACATCATCCGTAAACAGGTTAGCACAGGAAATATTTGCAATTAATGTATCTGCACAGAATGCTACCGTATCCAGTACGATGATTTCATAATATCCGGTATCTAGTTCAATTCCTAATCCCAGCGGAGTTCCCGTCAGAGAATTAGTCAAACTGGAAATAGCGCCAAAATTATCCGCTTCTACTTCAATCGGTCCATAGCTCAAACTCGAATCATTCCCGACAATTACTTGTGCGGCAGTATCCGCTATGAAGTCCGCATTCGGCACCAGACTATTCATCAAATCAACTAGTTCTGGAATATCCTGGAAGGTTCCGGTAAAGGTAGAATCGCCTACTTCCCACGAATCAATCGTGTATGGTCCGGAATTACCCATTCCAAATAAATTATTATAACTATAAGTAACTAAAGTATCCCAATTACATCCTTCGTAATTATCAGTATAAACCGTACCATTGATCGTAACGATATAATTATCTAAATTATTTAAATTCATATCAATACAAACCAGTGAAGTTTCTCCACACACGTGGGTCAACTGCGTGGTCGATTCTCCATAGAAGAAATCACAACCATTGTCATCACAAGTCGGAACCAGAATGCCATCTTCGATTATTTCACAACCGCGCGCATCCGTTACCGTTAGGCCGTATGTGCCAATAATCAAATCAAGGCGGTCCTCTGGATTATCAATTCCACTTAAATCTGCCCAGTCATAAATATACGGAGCCGTCCCGCCCACCATTTCAATATCAATAGCACCAAAGGCATCACAGACGGGTGTTATTGTTGCTACAATTACCGGATCTTCCGGCGCTTCTATTTCAAAACAAACGGAACCAGCGGTACAACCAGCACCGTCCTGAATCATTACGCAGTAGTTTCCTTCCGATAAATTTCCATTTTCATAAGTATTAATTCCATCGGTGATAATGGTATCCGGTACGCCATTAAAGGCACCATTATATTGGATACTAAAATCGACGGCCCCATCTATATTTCCAAAACAGGAAATATGATAAACAGAATCAAGCGTCATCGTTGCACCCGGAACATTGTCTACCAAAACAAAAACAAATTCCAGTTCACAACCAGTTGCTGCATCGTTGTCTCTGATAATCACATTATTTGCTCCGCCGGTCAATCCCGTACGCGTCGCGTCCGTCGTCACTAATCCATCTCCCCAAATGAACGTATAATTTCCACTTCCTCCAGTCACTGCGATGGTAACCGCTCCGTCACTTAGTCCACAAGTAGGTTGTATATCTATGTTGGCCATTGCCGATAATGGGTTTTCTGAATCAATTTCTACCAATAACACATTGGAACAATTGCCGTTTGCCGAATCAGTCAGCGTTACGAAGTAGCTTCCCTCTGTTAAATCATTTCGGGTCAACTCGGTCGAACCATCTTCCCATAGGTAGGTAAAGCTGGCAGGAATTAATGTAGCCGTTCCATCAGCAGCATCACAAGTAGCTGGTGTAGTCGCTACCATCGCCTGAGGTCCATCTAAATTAGTGACCAATACCAGAGCTTCGGTCGAACAAGTAGCATCACCCGTTTCTGCAATTTCTACTCGGTAACCTCCAAAAGGTAAGTTAGTACGAATATTTCCTTCCGTGTTGGCAGTTCCTAGATCTGGAGACCAGATATAATTATATGCGGCATTGTCACCGGACATGTTAATCGTAGCCGTTCCAGTCGCCTGATTACACTGACTTTCTACCACGATGATAGAATTTACATCAGGAGTTGTACAAGGACAATCGGTGGTAATACTTACGTCTTCTGCAAGCGTACAACCCGTCGCATCCGTTACCGTCAATGGATAGGTTCCAGCGGATAATCCAAATCGGTCAAGAACGTTGTTATTTCCCGTCAGGTCATCCCAGTTCACCGAGTAAGGTCCGGTTCCGCCGTTGATGGTTACATCAATACTTCCCGGTTCGCTACAGTCTGGTTCTACAATGAATAATAAATCTATATAATCCGGTTCTATGATGGTAAAGCAATCACCACCCGCAACGCAACCGCCTTCATCCGTGATGACGATACAATAATCGCCGGGAGGTAGATTTCCATTTTCATAAATATTGGTACCATCCGTAATCATCGTATCCGCGGGTGCGTCAAAAGCAATATCATAAGCAACGGTAAAATTCGCTACTCCGTCATTATTACCCGTACAACTGATTGCATCCTGGCTATCAATCGTTACTACACCCGGTGGTACATTGTTTATTAACAAAAATGGAACTTCCAGCGAACAACCTGAGCCACCCGCATCAACTACGGTCACTATGTGCACTCCAGCTGCCAGGCCATCTTGTGTATTAGTTCCGCTAGGGAAGCTATAAAGATAACTTCCGCTACCGCCAGAAACATTAACCGTTACTTGACCATTCGCAAAATTACAATCTGGTGCAACGTCGGTTACCACTTCTGCCGTCAAATTATTTTCTTCCGCAATTTCTACGATTATAATTCCTGGACAATCGGGAAAGGCAGGATGAGTAACTGTTACAAAGTAGTTACCTGCCGCAAGGTTATTTTGAGTGGGTCCCGCGGGTAATCCATTTTCCCACTGATAATCAAAATTAGATGGACTTAACATGGCCGTTCCATCCGTCGCCGTACAAGTTGCTGGCGTTGTGGTAGCGGTGGCCACCGGACCATCTGAATTTGTTAAAACAATTTCAACCGTTTCGTTACAACCCGGATCGGCTGGATCGGCGATGATCACCCGGTATCCACCGGCGGGTAAATTTTCCCGAATATTTCCAAACCCAGCAATGGTTCCGGCCTCTGGAATCCAGGTATAATCGTATGCATTTTCAGGCCCTTCTACTCTGACCATGGCAGATCCATCGGTATTTCCGCAGGTGGGCTCAATGAGCGTGACACTAGTTAAAACGGGAGGTTGGCAACCACATTGAGTAATCGTAAAAGTTTCTACCGCCTGACAACCAGAGACAGCTCCGATGAGCGTTACGGTAAAATCAGATGGATTATTTACATAAATAGCTTCGAAGTCTAAAGTATTTCCATTGATGACAGCGTTGGTAAAATCACCAGTTCCGTCAATGGTAAAGGAAGCAATATCTTCGTTGATACTAATCGATAAAGCCGTGGTATCACCGGCACAATTTTCAAAATCATTGATTACCGTAGTTATTACCGGTGGGGTAATTACGTCTACAAATACTTCCGTGGTATCAATACATCCAGCAGCATTGGGTCCGTAAACGATATAGCTCGTTGGAACCATTGGGTTGACCATCAATTCATTTCCTGTCCCTTGCACTAATCCACTCGGCAAAGCCGCCCAGGTATAACTGTCTGCACCCGAAGCTTGTAAAGTTACAACTTGACCTGCACACTCTGTGCTAATCGGGGATTTCATTACTTGAATATCTGGTGGTATTAGCGTCGTAATCGTAATCGAAGCGGTATCTTCAAATCCAGGAAAATTACTATCTGTCACAAAGACATGGAAAGTATACGCCTGGTTAGCTTCTGTACCAATGAAGACTGGGTTGGCAATATTATAATCACTCAAAGAACCACCCGGTGGATTGGCAAGATCATCTTCCCAACGGAAATCTGATCCACCCATCGCCAGTAGTTGTAAATCTGTGTTAGGACAAACCAGTGTATCTCCGGGAATAATATCTGCTACAATCGCATTATCATTAATCACCTGAATGGTTTCTACTGTAGAACATCCAGTCGCTGAAGTTACGGTTACGGAATATTCAGTATTCCCCATTGGCGTAGCAACGGGCATGGCTACCGTTGGATCATCCAGCGTAGCCGCTGGTTCCCAATTATAAGTATAAGGCATCGAACCATTAGTGGCGATCACTCCTAAATTTGTACTGGAACCAGGCATCACATAAACGGTGTCCGGTGCATTGATGATCACTCCTAATCCTCTGATAATACTTATGGTATCACTGGAAATACTACCACACCCGGGTCGGGTTGTTTCCAGAATATAGGATAGCGTATCTTCCATCACTGCATTGTGAGGAATGGTAGCATCAGGATTTGGAATATCGGTAGCACTCAACAAGCTAGTCGTAGCCGGTGCAATCGCACGCCAGTTATAAGTATAGCCTGTTAGTCCCAAACAAGTGGGATCTCCTAAACTTGTATTAATCGTCATTGGCATAACTGCACAGAATAATTGATCTTCACCGGCATTTAATAATTGTGGTTCACCGAGTGGAAATTCACTGGTTTGACACAATCCTAAACCAAGCGTATCCAGTTGTACAATCAGGCCACAAACCTGACTACTTGTTATGGGCACATCGTGCGCATAAGGTAAACTACCACCACTGACGATGGGTCCCATTTCTACGTGAGCACTAATTTCCGGATCACCGGTACTAACCGTTCCATCATTATCCATATCGAAAAAATACCGAATGGTAAAATTACTATTAGGGAAATCAGAACCTGGGTTATTGATCTGTCCCGCAACGGTGACAATCTCTTCGTCTCCGGCGCTACAAACGCTGGTCAAACTGGACATATCAATATTCAACAGATTTTGTAGTACTGGTAATTCAGTACTTGCGCCGTCATTACTGGAAGTGATGTCGTCGATATCACAAGCCATTGCCGAACTGGCACAAAGTAGTGTCGTTCGATGTATCGTAAATAGATTTACATCAAAATTATTAATCGCACAATCAATATCCGGTGAGGTAACCGATAGTGTAAATCTAATTGTATCATTTTGTGAAACTCCAGCGGGTAAACACCAGAAAACGGATTGCATTCCCGAGTTCATTTCCGAAGTGGGTTCTACGTTGTCGGTCCAGGTTCCCGGAATGACTACATTGGTAGAATTAAGGTCATACAATACCCCCGGAGGCAATTGTAAACTTACTTTATCCGTCGTATCCGTTAGGTCAATTGCACGGTTGATGACGATGATTTCCAGGGTAGAACTTTCACCAGGAAGCAATGCTGATTCTGGGGTAAATTCAATATCAAAATTTTTATTACCCGTAGGTTCTGCACCAGCAATATCCAATGGTAACGTTTCCCCCGTTTCAAAGTTGGTCGTATCACCACACCCCTTTATTCCCTGGAAACTATAATAAGATAAAGATCCACTGGTATAATCACAATCGGTGACAAACTGGTACCGAAGGATCATTTGATTAGAATCTGGTACCGAAGGATCAAAACCTTTTAACCCATTATTATCCAAATAAGGATGAATCTGACTGAAGTCTGTATACTCATAAATGTCTCCTCTCGTTTCGGTGCCTGCAAAAACCGGATCAGAAACGACAGGTACAAATGGTGCGCTAGATGGATACGCTACCTCAAAACTACCAGGTACAAAAGTCATCCCTTCGATCGGTAAAATGATTTGAGTATTTACATCAAAGGCAGCTCCCCGCTGAGTATTTCTTAATAAAATGGCAATCCTACTGGTATCACAAATTGCGGGATCGGTAGATGGTTGCTCCACAATATTTGCATCTAAAAATGGATCCAGCGCAATGAGCGAAAGTGGTAATTGTAAATCACTACACGGTGGATAGTCTTCCGGATTCCAGGAAGGATCGGTGTACGGCGTACAATTCCAACCCGTTCGAGCGGTCAAATTATTGGTTCCACAACTATTGATAGTTGCTTTAACCAGGTATGTATTACAAATTTGATTTAGCGGATTGCTACCATTTGACTGGAGTAGTCCGGGGCTAAATGCGAAAAAATTATCTGAAGCAGAACCATATTCACTGATCATTAGATTAACCGGTACGGCAGGAATACTTACATCCTGAATTGAGACAATTTGAATATTATTTCCGGCTTGTTCGAGGGCTATCCAGGAAGCACCCGCATCCGCCGTAAAAGAAGTATTACAATACTGAAATTCCCAAACCGCCGTATCTCCCAATAATTCAAAATTAGGATCAGAGACCGGATTTAAAGAAAAGGTCGGTGGATCGGTATAAAAAATATCATTATCTTTTGAATCGGTAATTGGTAAAACACAAGAACCATCTCCGATTACACTGGCATAAAAACGATCTTTAAAGTAGATCGTAGGATCGAAATTATACTGGTTATTTCCGTTGGCACTAGCGTTGGGAGATTTACAATCCGGCACCACTCTTATTCTAAAATTAAATGAATAAGACTGTACTAAATTTAGCGAAGGCACCTGAGTCAGTGTATCGAAATAAGCGATATAAACAGAATCGGCTATGGTCTCGAATCCGGCAACTGGAAAATAATTATTTCCGTGAACTGGATGTCCGGGAATGGATACTTCCGCTTCGAAAACACTGAAGCCATTTAACACCTCAGGTTCAAAATCAAACCGGATAGAATCGATGGCAATTGCTTGTCTAATTTCTGTTCCGAAGAAATCAGAAAACCCGTTATTTACGGTAACCAATTGATAATTTAAATAAGTTTCCTCACAACCTTCCGGCATGGAATTACTACTGGGCACGTTAAAAACCGTTTCTGATTTAGCCAGTGTAAAATTGTCTCCAAAGTTATCACAAGCAAATTCTTCCCCATTAATATCGGCGTAAGCATACGCTCTTAATTTAGGAACCTGTAAGAACTGCGTACTAAATGGTCCGTCGGGATTGATAGAAAAATTTCCAATAAATTCCACCGTATCCATTGCGTCCAAAGTAAGTCCGTTATCGATCAAACACTGATCTAAATCAAAGGTTAAGATTTGGGTACTATCTACAGTAACAGTGGTCAAGTCTGCCGGGGTCACATTACAAAAATATTGGGTCCCACCGTTGGTAATTCTTACCGTAGCAAAATCAAATAGAAAAGTTTGATCCGTGGACATGGTGCCGTCGATATTATTATAAGAAATAACAACACCAATGCTATCACTAACGGGTGTATCTCCAATAATATTCATCAAACGCATTTCTACCGAATCACAAGACAATCCAACTTTTGTGTTGGCCATCGCAGGATCAAATGATGTCGAATAAGTATTATCTGTAAATCCGAAGGTTGTTCTGTTTACTTCAAAAGCATTCGTTTGTACACCAATTGGACAGACAAAAGTCCCCGGTGGACAAGGCGGAATAGTGGCGTGTAATTTCGGACCTTCCAAATCTCCGCACCACCAAATATGTTCACAATCACAGGAAGGACATACATAGCTAAATGAAGTTGGAAAAACGGTCTGACCGAGGTCTGCGGTACAATCACCGGCAAACCCGATTTCAACGACAAATTCACCACCAATAAAAGGTGTAGTAGAAGCATCATAGAGAATGGTTAGCGTGTCGTTACTCATGGATTCGCTAATCATCGGAACAGAAAAAGTATTACCATTCCGGTATAAGTTTGAAGCAGAAGGAATATGACGAACGCCCGATGGAACAACCACCGAAACCTGCCAGACTTCGTTTCCATTACAATCTTTATCAAAAGAGAAAACACCTCGAGTTTGCGTATGAATCAGTACAAAAGTATCTTCTTCAACAAATGCATCCGGTGGTGTAAAATTTTCTACAGTACTCCGCGTGTTGCTAGAGCTAAAATATCTTTCTTCGAGACGAACCAAACGGTCTGCGCACTGATTGGAATAATCGACTCTGGTATTAAATGAAACAGAAAATGCGTTGGCACAAGAACCATCATCTCCGGGTTCGGTCGCTCTGGAACAATCAAATTCGTAATAAGTAATAATTTCAAAGGTATCGTTCTGGCCGAGGTCATCAAAGTATCCATCACCATCCAAATCTTCTAAACCACCCGGTCCGTCTGGGTCCGTAGTGAAGGCTGCATTGCCGTCCAGAAAATTAAGAACTAACGGTGCTGGAATATCCACACCCGCAATTCTGATGGCGGTAATATCATAAGTTCCTAAAGTCAGATCAAAGTCATCGCCTAATCCAACTCCTACGGCTACATCCAACATCGCGGCGAAGCCAGCATCCACCTCTACTCCATCGTTAATAAACGAAACGACACTGACACCGGGTTTACAATATCCAGTATTTTCGTTGGAGATACTTCCTGTATTTACAATTCTTACGTTGGCGGCGCCCTCTCCTATTTCAATAAAATCAGGTACACTGACGGCAGTACAAGCCCGTCCATCACATCCCCAGGACATGGTGTGCGTACTCGTTCGATCTTCGTTACAATCCAGTACACAAATGGATTCGGTCACAGTTACCGTTTCATCCGGATCCAGGAAAACATCTCCATTTCCAGCTCCCGCACCACTGGTATTATTCGTAAAAAAGCTGCCATCGATAATTCCGGTAATTAAAGTATCTCCGTCTACCGTGAGCGTTTTGGTGATATCTAAAGCCATTCCATTGACCAATATTTCAGAGACATAAATACCTCGTCCCTGAATATTTTCGTAGTATACGGTATCGACAAAACCGTCGAGACCACTATTATTAATAAATATATCTCTAGTCAGGCAATCGCCTACTCGCGTGGCATTTATCGTAGTATCTACGCTTACCGTAAATTGCGGAACGGCGAAAGCATCCCGATATTCGAGGTTGAGTTGGGTTTCGTTAAGTGATTGGGCACCGAGCTGGTAATCAAATTCCCAGGCATCGAGTACGACGGCCATATCATTGGCGGTTAGGGTGTCGATATAACCACATTTGGCAGCGACCGAAAAACTGATCAGTGCAAAGCTCTGTCCCGTATTACTTAGATCCGGAATTCCAAAAACCGGATTTCCGGGATCGGCATTGCTAATTAGGGTGACTCCGGGAGACGAACTCGCCACATCAAAGCTGACCAACTCCACGCCCGAAAACAGGTGTGCGGTAGCCTCGATGTTCTGCAAGGTTCCGGGATTACCGTTGAGTCGAATTCTGACGGTTTCCGAATCTGGATCACCACAAATATTGAGAAAATCAGGTACGGCGGTACCTTCGTATTGCACCCGCAGGTTGTCCTGAGCCGACACAGAATGTGCGCAGAGGAAGAAAATAATGAAGAGCGGGGATAGAATTAGTGTAAAAACCTTATTCATAAAGGTGTTGGTGTTACATGATTCTTTCTCCGAATTTCCATTCTTATCGTCTCACAGGTGTATCCTGGAAATTCGTCGGAAGAGTTAGAATTTTTACAATGCAAAAACTACATGCTTCCCGCAAGACGTATTAAAAACTACTTAAGCAGTTTATTATATATATTTAAAAGGTATAATATGTAATATCGGTTTTACCTGATATCACTCTGTGTTTAAAGGCTAAAATCGGGCCAAATTTGCGGATCGTGGATTAATTGTTGTGCTGATTTTTTGATATGCGGATTGGTGGATGTATGGATTGGTTTTTTTGTTAATCAGTGGATTGGTGAATCAGTACTCTTCTTTCGTGAAATGATGGATTAGTGAATGTGCGGATTGGTGGATCAGTGGATCAGTGGATCAGTGGATTGGTGGATTGGTGGATCAGTGGATCAGTGGATTGGTGGATCAGTGGAGGGGGGAAGGGAAGAGGGGGAAAGAAATGGAAATGTTCAAAAAGTGGGTCACGTAAAATCTGGTCACATTTCGTATCGCTTGACCGATTAACTAATCATTGATTAACTATAACTTATTTATTAGATTTGGTTAAGATGGACAAATTTTGCGGTAAGCCAATAATCCTCCGGTTAAATTATATAATTCAATTGCTTTTCCACTTTCTAAAATTCGATCAATGGCTCTTCTACTTCTTTGGCCGCTTTGGCAATAGATGATCACTTTACCGGTGGCGGGAATTTCGGTTAATCGTTTGGTGATTGAAGAAAGTGGGATGAGTTGACTTGAGGGAATCCGATCAA